>Ga0307512_10002013_pt1 | contig 26979 bp, 33 predicted proteins | sample 14_EM_MG_FD_200267 | JGI IMG/M metagenome (GOLD analysis project Ga0307512, IMG submission 200267) | Populus trichocarpa ectomycorrhiza microbial communities from riparian zone in the Pacific Northwest, United States - 14_EM | ecosystem: Host-associated > Plants > Roots > Unclassified | place... | reverse complement strand
TAAGGGAACACAAATCTGCGACTCGGGTGTCTATCGCAAGCCATGGGAGACAGAACAAAAAACTGATAGGCGAGACTCATAAAAAAAGTGTATGTAGGACACTGCCACATGCAAGCGAGAGCCCAGCTAGAATGGAATGAACGATAATGAACCGGTCTTTGGTTTAGGAGAGGGCACCAGACGGGCCGACTATCCCGACGCGGAGCTCTCACACGACCACGACCAAAACCCCATGTCATCATCCAAAGGAAAGGCGACAAACCCTCCTCTCAGTCTCGAAGACACGCTGCATGACCTCGCAGTGATCCGCGCATCTGACATTGACCTCGCTGCGGTTCTTGCTTCGACGATAACCCCAGGGCCAAGCGCTGACACGGCCCCGACGGCCACCGACGCGTCGGTCGCTCGTTCACACGAATTTGCGCAGGCTGCGCGCGCCGCGATCAAAACCAGGAATAGGGGAGATGTTGAGGCTCAGGGGGAGCGCGTGAATGATGTGAGGGGGCAGCTTGAGGAGGTGGTTGAGGGGCTATCGGAGGGTTCTATTCGGGAGAGGATGGTTTAGAATGTGCGAAGTGGTGGGGTGATCCGTGAAGTTTGTAAAAGCCGTTACCTTTGGAAGGGTTCCATACACAGCATACGTGTGATGCCGTGTAATCTCTGGGCCCTGATTGCCCGCGGTAGGATCATGACTCCAACGGATTACATGGTCCGTTCGCATAGAATGCAGCCTTAACCGCGTACGGTTCACAGCACGTCGGCCTCTTAGTCCCATGATAAGGGCATTAGCCGACACGTGTTGTAAGCGTTGATTCATTTGAGTTTGTTTGAAAAAAGTTTTTATCGCCTGGCCTCGAGGCTACCTTGAGGTGTGTTACCAGTTGGGTGACCACTGAGTGTTGAACGATGATCGTGTGTGTTGTCTGGACACCTTGATTCTGATGCGCGTGTTGATGGCGAGGCCATGCCCTGGAGTACAATCGATGAGGGGGTCGAACAAAGCTGGATGATCATATCATCGATCATGGCGGGAGTACTAGTGGCGGGCACGGGCACGTCAGTGGTCAGTCAGAACATTTAATAGAGTAATTGCTCTCCTCGGGAAATAAAAAGGTATATAACGGCCAACTCACTCACGCGTGAGCGCGTCTGCGTTGCCAGGCCGTGGTTCGTCCTTGAACCTTTTCTCTTTTGACCTTCCTTTTTTTCCTTTCTTTTCCTTTCCTTTCTTTTCATTGCGAATTGGACGGCATCACGGTAACGACACAGCTAACCACCGCCATGTTCGCGACAACAAATGTCGCGATCGACACCGCGCTCTTCACACTGAGGGTCATCTCCCCTTCACTCATCCTACTAATCACCATCTCACTCCTAACGAAACGACCCTCTCCGCCACCCTCACCGTCTTCAATCACCGCCGTTACCGTCGCCGCTCGCATCCCCCGTCGCACTCTTATCTTGACTTGCCTTTCATTCTCGTCTTTTATCTATCTTTTCGATGGTCTTGTTTTCGTCGTTTATGCTGTCATCAACAAGTACTGGCCGCAGAACACGGGCATAGAGATCAACGCTCTCATCGGTCTGGTGGCATTCGGTGGTCTTGCAGCGTTTGGGAGCTGGAAGGATGTTCAGGGTGTCGATGTCTGGTTGCTCAGCCGAATGAAAATTTCCGTATTTCTTTCCCTCATTCTCGATGTCGTCCAAGTCATCCTTTACGGAATTTTGATGCCCAAAGACAGTACGGCTTCCCCTCTTTACCACTTCTTCCCGTCGGGGCTAAACGCGCCGCTTTAACAGATCTCCCTCATCCTTATCCATTTCCGTATGACATCCAGCCCCTGCTTCATTTTACCCTGCCGATTTTGCGCATCCTTCTTCTCGTCATATTATTTTTCGCCTTTGCCAACCCCGTTGTTACGTACACGAAGGTCACGTCGGCCGATGATGTCCTCGAGGATCCGCCAATGTCAACAACACCCCTCCTTTCTTCGTCACATGCTCATGAATATGTCAACCACCAGAGCGGTCTAGGTCTCACTGTCCGTGACAATAATTACGGCGCATGTGAGAATGGCACGTATTCACCGACGACAGAGCGAGCCCAGAGTCTTGAGGGACCAGAGGACGTCTCGGACAGGATCAAGGTACGCCCACGTATTGCTCTATTGTAAGTAGCTTACCTATCCCATTTCTACAGCCTGCGCCCAAGGAAAAGGAAATCGACACTGACCCGTCCTGGGGTGAAATACTCAGGCGCTTACGGCGTATCACTCCTTACCTTTGGCCAAAGAAAAGCCGTTCTTTGCAGCTGATTGCTGTATGTCCTGATTCCTTATTAACGACCAAAACTCAGAATTCCTTTCTAGTTACTCTGCGTGCTCATACTCATCGTTGGCCGATTTGTGAACGTCGCGGTTCCTTTCCTTTTTGCGGACCTCGTATTCGTGCTCGAGCAGGGCGTTACCAGCCCTCCCTGGCTATTTCTTTTCGGTTACGTCGGTCTGCGTTTTCTCCAGAGTAGCGGCGGACTACCTGCGGTTCGCGATGTACGTTGGACTTGTTTGCTTTTTCTTTCCTGCGTGTTCATTTGAACTGGCAATGCTCAGATTCTGTGGACCCCCGTACTGCAATACTCCGATCGTGGTGCGTATGACGGAAGTTCAGCGTGAATAAGCTGCTTATTTTCTTCTCTAGAAATGTCCCTGCTCTCATTTAATCACCTCCTTCACCTTTCCTTTGCCTGGCATACCCACCGCAATACCGGTGAAGTACTCAAGATCCTTGACCGTGGCGCCGCTATCAACAACGCTTTTCAAGTGCTGCGTCCCTCAATTCCTCTCTAGTGACAGTGCTCACCTTCCCCTGATAGCTTTTGGTATTCGATGTCATCCCGACATTTGCTGATATCATAGTGGCGATCGTTCTGTTTGCAATCAAGCTTGATTGGACACTTGCAGTTATCACTTTCGTCGTCATGGTCGCATATGGTGAGTCCCTCAGGTCTTGTTAACCTGTCATGTCCACCCTCAACTCGTTCAGTTGCGGCTAGCGTTGTCCTTACACGATGGCGTACTCGGTTACGCCGCACCATGAATGAACGTGACAGAGTCCGTCTACCCATACACTCTTCTATTACACGATAGCTGAAACAATCTACTAGATAACGCGTGGTATTCACACAGACTGTCTACTCAACTACGAGACGGTCAAGTATTTCAATGGTGAAGACCATGAAAGCGAGCGCTATCACAAGTCTATCAGGAACTACCAAGCACTTGAGTACCAAGTCGTTAGTGAGTGACATCAGAGGGTCTTCTCTCTTGCCTCCCTGACCCCATACATGACAGCGTCGATGAACATCCTCAACCTAGTCCAAAACCTCCTTATTGTGAGTATTCCGTGTGCGCATCATGCAGTCGTTAAACGACATCCTCCTTCCAGACTGTAGGGTTACTGGTCGGATGCATGATAGTCGCGAAACGAGTCGTGAATGGCCAGCTGGATCCCAGTCGTTTCGTGCTCTTTGTCGCATACTTGGCTCAAGTAAGCCTAATTACCCGAAGCCATCTGACATTCCTTGACATCCAAGCAGCTCTATAGCCCACTTAACATGCTTGGGTCAATCTACCGATCTATCAATCGATCACTTGTGGACGCAGAGAAGTTACTGGAGCTCCTGAACGAGCCAACTGACGTCAATGATAAGCCTGGAGCACCTGACCTAGTCGTCACCGACGGCGAGATCGAATTCGGTATGTCTTATTGTTTCTCCCTATCTACAATTCACCCAATATGGTTGTAGACAACGTCAGCTTTACGTACAATGGCCGCCAAAATGCACTTCGTGGCGTCTCTTTCTGCGTCCCCAAGGGGGGATCTGTTGCCCTCGTCGGCGAGTCTGGAGCGGGCAAGTCGACAATCCTCCGCCTTCTTTACCGATTCTACGACTTGAAGGAGAATCAAGGCCGCATCCTCATCGATGGACAGGATATCCGTGACGTGACTCAAGAAAGTCTGCGTAAGGCGATTGGTGTCGTCCCGCAGGATGCCATACTTTTTAACTCAAGTATTGCCTACAACATTCGGTGCGTACTTTGGAAACCCCTTCTGGCGCGGCGAGATGTGCTATGGACGCTGATACTGAGTGTTTTAGCTATGGCAAGCTTGGAGCAAGTGAGGAGGAAGTGCAAGAAGCGGCCAAAGTGGCTCAGATGCACGATCGCATCATATCTTTCCCTGACGGCTATGAGACCAAGGTTGGCGAACGCGGTATTCGACTGAGTGGAGGAGAGAAGCAACGTGTGGCTATTGCGCGTACCCTACTCAAGGACCCACCGATACTGCTGCTCGACGAGGCTACCAGGTTGTGTTTCACATCTGACTGTAGCGCTGGTCGGTGGCTAACCCTTACGTCACCGGCAGCGCCCTAGATACTTCCACGGAACGTGACATCCAGAAGGCTCTGCAGAATCTCGTTCGAGGTCGTTCATCGTTATCTATTGCCCACCGACTTTCGGTCAGTCTATCCCTAGGTCTAGGTCTAGAACACGGCGTCTGACATACCTCGCTTATTATAGACTATTGCCAATGCAGACCTGTATGTTACTTTCTCCCAACCTTTTTTGGTGTGCCTTGATATAGCGACGACAGCATACTTGTTCTCAAGGATGGCCAAATCGTCGAACAGGGGAACCACAAGCAACTTCTCAAACTCAATGGCGTTTTTGCGACCATGTGGGCTGACCAGATCAGTGCAGCAGGGGGACTGAAAGAAGCAGTCAGCGGTTACCAGATTGACGATGCGATTCCCATTGCCGACGAACCCGTGACTGAGGACATCGACGCTGCTCCCACGCAAGACACCGCGGAGCCCCTCGCAGAAGCCTCCGAAGCGCCAGTGGACGGGACTGCACCCGCCCAGGATACTGTTTTGGGAGGGACTAGACCCCAGGTTACGCTATCACCGGATGGGTCCGCGGCCGCTACGGTGGCTGGAACCCAAGTGGACGACACTCCCGTCGCCTTCCCTTCATCCCACGCAGGTGGGGCCCCCGCGAGCGACGCAGCTCATCCTAAAGCCAATCCCGACGTCTTCCCAACGTCCGACTCTGGGCCCATTGCCTTCCCTGGCAGTACATCCGACGAAGCAGCGTCGCAAAAGGATCCCTCCGTGACCCAGACGCCCGGTATCACATTCGCGCAAGAAGCTGGGACACCTGAACGCACAGGAACTCCGGGTCCTGAATCTGAGACAAAGCGCAAACGCATCTCTTCTCAGAATTTCCAGCGGCTCGCACGGCGAATCTCCGTAACAACGCGACGCGCTGGCTCCATATCGGGCATCCCGATCCTGGGCAACCTTCGGCGTGATGCGACATCTGCTTCAGCATCTGGGTCAGCACAAGCGTCAACGGACACGGACGCTCCCAAGCTGTCTTCGGGGTCCCCCGCACCGAGCATCCAGAGTGAGCCAGACAAGGACGGGGCTAAGAAAGAGAAAGACAAGAAAAAGAGGAGGACCTTCATCTGAGCGGCGGCACGCTGTGCTGCATCACAAGTCACGAAATTTCCGATTACTCGCTATGATTCCGCTTCCATTTCATTTTTACGACGACCTCACAGATTTCCATCCATCCGTGTTCCTGCTTGATTTCACGATTGCTCTGTAGCCATTTTACCAGATACTGACTGGTATACCACACATCCAGAATTTTTTTTTACGCACACCATGTTAACCCTTTCCCTGCACCCTGCAAGTGGGATAAGTCGCTTCTGTGTGGAAAGGCTTGCGAAAACGAAAGCTTAAAGCCAAAGGGGGGATGACCTGCTGACTCGGGTCTAGAATCCGCTCTGCATTTGAAGCGGAGATCGAAATTCGGCGGTGGGATATAAATAGTTCGCCGAGAGCGCATATGAGCCTTTGCACCGCCGGACGACCCACCCCCCAACGGACTCGTTCTCGTTTCTGCCCCCTTCTCTGCTTTTGTCTCGGTTTTTGTTCCGTTCAGTTCTCGGTTTCATTGTATTATGGCAACCATGTCTGCGAAGATTTATGTTGGGTCAGTCGTGCGCGCTTGTGTCGTTTTTCCGCTCCGCGTCGCTTCTTCCCGTTTCTTATAACGGGAGGGAGCGCGGCCGCTGATAGTAATTTTTTTTGTACTTTATGTTAGCAATCTGAGCTGGAATACCAATGATGAGACATTGCGCAATGTTCGTCTGATGTCTTGGCTCTGACTGTGTTCATGTTCCTAATTTCGCCTTTCTAACCCCCTGAATTTTTGTTTTGCGCCTGCTTGATAGGCCTTTTCGCCATATGGCAATATTCTTGACGTACGCCTCTTGACCTACTTTATGTTTGACATCTCTCTAAGTGACAAGGATCGCGATCCTCTCTGTCCTTTCGGATCCGACTGTTTATCTCGCCAATGAACAGTCGATCGTGATGCGTGATCGCGAGACCAATCGCTCGCGTGGTTTCGGTTTTGTAACTTATGGCAATGGAGCGGAGGCCGATGCGGCCATTCAAAACATGAACGACACGGAACTCGATGGCCGTCGGATTCGCGTTAACATCGCCAATGCGCGCACCACTACGGGCGGCGGTGGTGTCGGTGTTGGTGGTGGGGGTACTGGTCCGTCCAATTCCCTCCTCCTTGGTACCAATTTTTTAACCCATCTTTACCGCTTTACAGCATATGGCCAACAGAGCTACGGTAGTGGCCAAGGCTATCCCGGTGAGTGGGGTGCAAGAACGTCTCGAGAGATAATCTCCCAGCGCTAAAATTCTGGATGATAACAGCCCAGGCTGGCTATGGTGCTCCAGCTGGTTACGTCCAAGGCGCCTCTGCTGGCCAGGGTGGATATGCTGGTCAAGGTGGTTTCACCGGTCAAGGCTTCCCTTCTTACCCTCAGCAAGGTAGGCAATGATTTGGTCTACCTGATGGTCACACCCTGAGGTGGCCTTTACAGGTTACCCACAAGGAGGTTACCAGCAGGGCGGCTATCAGCAAGGAGCAGGCTTCCCGCAGGGGGGCTACCAAGCAGGAGGAGGCTACGGCGGTGGCTATTAACGTGTCCCCTTCCCTCGTGGGTAGTCCATTTCTTGGGCTAGTCGTATGTGGCTCACACTCTCCACCTTCCCAGTTCACAACTGCGCCAATTTGACTCGCTACTTACTTATGCTTGCCTTTTTGTTCTTCGTTTTCTTTCTTTCTTTTTTTTTCCATTCCATTCGTCCTCTTCCTTCCCCCCCTTTTTTTCCCTGCAAGACGCGCTCATCCACACATCTCCTTACCACTCCCAGTCGTTTCCCCCCCCTCCACAACCACTTGTCGTGTTCGTCCTTGGCTCGTTCCCAAGGTCTCGGTTATATCCACAATTCGACTTGTACTACTACGACGGTTTTTCTCGCTCTCACTTTTCATCTTTCTTTTCCATCGTTGCGTGGGTGGGTGTGTCGCCATCAAATCTCTCCTCCCCCCTGTATTCTCAGATAAAATGAAAAAGGCGGTGCTTCTGTTGCTGCTCATCTCGATGTCGATGTCGAACGCGTGTGCATGCGCGCATTTTCACGTGCGTGATAAGTGCTGGCATGTGTTTCTAAGGCTGCTCACTTCAGTGAGAGTGAGATTGTTGGGAGGATGAATTGATGCGATGGAAGCGGGTCTATTTCCAAGCGACGTTGATTTTATCGATCCGTATGACGAATTAGAATGGAAGGGCAGCGATTCCCGAGTTCCTCAGCGTACGCGTACAATGTGACGGTGACGGGAATCGCCGAGCTGCTTCTCGCCTGCTCTCTTCACCCATCGAGAGCAGTCAACACACATTTCTTATTACCACTGGCACACGCTATGTTCGCAAGGAAAACTCGTACCATACAATCAACAAAGGTGGGACTTCCTCCGGACGTGTTACATCCATCATGCAGGCACAGCTCGCCTGCGGTACGGAGCAAGATTTGCCAACCAAATCCAACCAACCCGGCCACGCTCCCCCCTCTCCCTTCTTAGAGCGTGGCGATCCCAAATTACAATCGCCAGCAGGGCCGCACGGAACAACAGCAGGCGCACCCCCTCGCGGGCCTGGCGAGCGCTCGAGCACGAGCGCGCATGGCGGCGCGCGCCGCATGCCGGTTGTGTCTACGGGACATAGGTCGAGCGTGGTGCGGCGGGCAATGGGGCAGAGCGATCCTCAGCGATGGCCAGGTGAAACAGAGTCAGAGATAAGGCGGTCTAAGCGACGCCCACGTGCGGCCTGCATCAGCAAAACGCAACTGAGCTTTTCTTAGCAAGAATTGCTAATTTGTGGTGTTAAGGAGGTCCTATGATATTTCCTGCACACTATGTACCCAATAAAAGGTACGTTAAGTCTCTACCTCCAGTGATCACTGGCAAACGGTGCCAAGGCAATTCCCGCCTTGACTTTGTCTTAACGTTTTGCAGGTATGATAAGCCGTGAGAAACACAATTGCGTTTTCCTAAGTTACAACGCCCTGTAATTGTCGTGCTGATCCGTGTCTATTAGGCTAGAGCTGCTCCGCGTTTAGAGTAGGGATCGAAACACGGCTCAAGAGTGCAAATATTTCCTGGGTATATGAGCTTTGCACCTCCAGGCGACCCCCCCAATCGCTCTCGTTCTCGTTTCCGCCCTTTCTCCGCTTTTTCCCCGGTATTGGTGCGTTCAGACCTCAGTTAAAAAACGAAGCAACCACGGATATATGTTGGGTCAGTCGTGCTTCTGTTGTCTTTCCCGCTTCGCATCGCTTCTTCCCGTTTTTTATGTCAGGATGGAGCGCGGCCGCTGATGATTTTTTTGTACCCAATCTGAGCTGGAATTCTTTTTTTTGATTTTCTACCTGATCATTTCACCCTGTGGATATGCCTTTGCCGACTTTGGCACCGTTTGATAGTACATATGCCCCTTGTTCTGCCTCACCTATGTGTACAGGCGATCGTGATGCGTGATCGCGAAACCGACCGCTCGGAAGAGGGATTTGGACGCCCACTGGCTGATCTAACGAAAATCCCGCGCCCGCCGAGTCCATGTCCGTCCATAGCATGAATGGCCGCATCAGCCTCCATCTGACCGCTATAAATTACGAATCCGAAACCGTACGACTCGTCGATATAACCGAACCTAAACCGCTTGTAGGATATCACGCTCCAGTTGGCTACGGTGGTGGCGGCCGTGGCGGTGAGTAGTTTATCTGTGTGATGACCAAGCGTTTACGGGTTGCTGGCAAGGGTGCTTCGGCTATTAACACGTTCCCTTCGATCGTCAACCCACCGCCTCGGCTTGTCGTGCGCGACTCACAATTGCCGAAGCTAACTAGTTGCTTACCTCTCCTCTTTGATTTTTATTTTCTACTCCACTCGTGGGGCTGTTCGCTTCCCCATTCTTTCGCCTCTCCCACAATTGCTGTCGTGTTCGTCCTTGCAAAGTCTCAGTTACAGTATATCCACAAGCCGACTTGTACTCCTATGACGGATTTTTCGTTTCTGTTCTGCAGAAAGCGTAAAAGCTGATGTTTGGGTTAAGAACTCGAGCAACAGGTGAGTAGGGACGGGGATCCTACTCTACAGTCAATGGTTCTGGTGTCTGAGGAACGAAGCTAAACAGACCGAAACGACCAGCGTGGAACTACGCTACTACCGAAAGATGGTCCTGGATTAAATTTCTCTATGAATCTCGACTCCGATCCGCTCAATGCGCTCCATACACCCAGATCCAACATCTCCTTACTCCATTGTTATCGCCATCTTGTTTTCACGTGATTGACGATAAGCAAGCGGGGTAGATGTGATTGAGGCTGCTCGCGTCTGTGAGATCGGCATGAACTGATGGGATGGAAGCGGGCCTAGCTCTAAGCAACGCGAACCATCTCGATGTGTATAATGAATCGTAGAAGGGAAGGGCAGTAATAGCCAAAGCCACGCCAGCAGGGGAGGGGGGGGAGTCGTGCGTCCGTCGCGAGATTGGACTTGGCGTGTACACGTACGGGGCGGAACCACGAGGGCCCGTGGACTAATAGGTGTCCGTGGGTGAGGAAGACGAGTTCCAAAGTTAGGCGCGCGCCGCTGGGGAGGAGGGCGCCTTCGCCGAGGAAGGGCACGATGGACAGAAGAGGAGTGAGGGGGGATGATGCGGGCGAAAGGTGTCCTGGGTGTGCGCCAAAAAAAGAGATCTAGAACGAAGATGTCCCTCATGATCTGAGCGATACACGTAAAGAAATTCCCTATTCGTCGCTTATGTTTCCGTTTCTCTTTCCATTTTTCCGTTTCTTGTCGCTCGATCTCACGGCTGCGTGGAGCCTGCATGTAATCCACCGCTATGGTACATTTGGTAAAAGTCCCTCGATCAAGGTTGGCCAATGGCGGATATCCCATGACGTCCGGGTCGGGTCTAGAATCATTCTGAGTTTAAAGCGGAGATCGAAACACGGCCCAAGGGTATAAATACTTCCCCTGGACTCACCCGATCTCTATCCCTCCGGACGACCCACCTCGTCCTCGTTTCTGTCCCTTCTTTGCGGTTTCGGTCCGTTCAAGTCTCGGTTCCATTGTATTATTGCAACCATGTCTGCGAAGGTTTATGTTGGGTCAGTCGTGTGCCCTTGTGTTGTTCGTGTGCTCCGCGTCGCTTCTTCCCGTCTGTGATAACGACGGGGGGGAGCGCGGCCGCTGATAGTAATGCTTTTTTTTGTACTTATGTTTAGCGGTCTGAGCTGGAATACCACTGATGACACATTGTCCTCTGTTCGTCTGATGTCTTGTTCTGCCGGTGTTTATGTCCCTGATTCCACCTTTTTTCCCCTGATCTTTTTGCGCCTTCTGATAGGCCTTTTCTGAGTTTGGCTCAGTCATCGACGTATGCCCTTTTGTTTTGCCGATGTTAGTTGTTACTGAGTGAAGAGGGTCACAATCCTCTGCTGTCATGCCCTCCATTCCGATCTGTCCTTTATCGCAGTCGATCGTGATGCGTGATCGCGAAACTGGTCGCTCCCGTGGTTTCGGTTTCGTCACTTTTTCCTCTGGCGAAGAGGCCGAGGCAGCCATAGCTGGTCTGAACGACCAGGAGCTCGACGGTCGTAGGATTCGCGTTAACCTCGCCAATGCGCGCCCCAGTGGTGGTGGCGGCGGTGGCGGTTATGGTGGTGGTGGTCAGTGTGCATCCCTCTTCAGTATGATCTTATCTTTAATTCGTCTTGTAGGACGATCTGGCGGTGGCTACGGTGGTGGTGGTGGTGGATATGGCGGTGAGTAACTTGTCGACGTTATGACTAAGTCGTAACGAGTCGCTTACGGGCTATCCCCATCCAGGAGGAGGTTACCAGGGAGGCGGCGGCTACCAGGGAGGAGGAGGCTACGGCGGCAGCGGCTATTAACGGGGTCCCCTTCCATCGTGAGTAGGCAATCTCTCCAGTTGGTCGCGTTTGACTCACTCCTTTTTTCATAGTTCACAAATGCGCGAATCTAACTCGCTGCTGACTTATGCATTCCTTTTTCTTCCTTGATTTGTGTTTTCTGCTCCACTCCGGAGGTTACTCGTATTGCTCCCCTTTCACGGCCACATGTCGCGATTCGTCCTTGGCTCGTTGTTAAAGTCTCGGTTAATCCACAATTCGACTTGTACTGTCACGACGGGTTTCTCTCCTTCCCCCCACTCATCTTCTTGCACCATCACTCCATCGTTACGTGGGTGGGTGTTACCTCCAAATCTCCTGTATTCTCGGATAAAAGACAAAAGAAAAGGCGGTGCCTTGTTGCTGTTCATCTCGACGTCGACGTCGTGCACGCGCGAGTTTTTACATGATCGATGAGTTAACGGGTATACATGTGGGGGCATTGAGGCTGCCCGCTTCTGAGATTGTCAGGATGAACTGATGGGATGGAAAAGAGAGCCAATTTCTATGGAACACGAATTTTTATCGATAAGTATGACGAGCGATTTCCCCAGCGTTCAATGTGATGTGACACGAATCGCTGAGCTGTTCCTCGCCTGCTCTTCACCCGCCGGGAAGAATCGACACACTTCCCACTGGCATACGCTACATCCATAAGAACGTATCGCATAATCAAAAAAAATGTAGGACTTCCTTGTGATATACAACATTCATTCATCATGTACGCACAGACAGCCCATATGCGGGAATCAAGCCCAACCAACTTGGCTAGCCTGACGCAGCCCCAGATGACATTCGCCAGAAGGGCCACGCAGAACAACAGGCGCACCTCCTCGCCCGCTGGAGGGGCACTTGAGCACAAGCGCAAGCAGCGGCGCGCGACGTGTGCCAGGTGCGTCTGTGGGACGCATGTCGAGTGTTGGACGGCGGACGGACTCGGCGCAGAGCGAGAGGTAGGTGCAACCAAGCCAAAGCCAAAAGCCAACGCGGCCTGCCCACGCGACGTTCGACGACGTGCAACGCGAGCGGGAGACCGTGGGCGTCCGTCGCGTCGCTGGGGCGGGACCACGAGGGCCCGCGGACTGATAGGGCGTAGGCGAGGAAGGCGAGTTTCGGAGTTGGCGCGCGCCGCTGGGGAGGAGGGCGTCTTCGCCGAGGGATGGCACGATGCACAAGGGAGGATAATGCGGTGCGGTGCGGTGCGAAATGTGCGAGGGCAGAGAAGGACTAGATCGCTGATCTGAGCGGTACACGTACCCACGGAGCCCACAAGCATCCTTCGTTTATTTTTCGTTTCCGTTTCCGTTTTTCTGATTCTTGAGTCTGTTCGGCCGCGTTGTCGCTCGATCTCACGGCCGGGTGGAGCATCTTTGCAATATATGACATGTCCTCAGGCTTTTCATTTACGCACACCCAACCCTTTTTCTGCCTCTGGGGTGGGATAAGTCGCTTCTGATGTAAGGTCTAGAGCAGGAAGGTTGTGGGTTTGGAGCGAGCACCAAGAACAATACACGCCCAGGCTGGGTACTGTGCGCGGGAGCATGTACGTGAATTGAGGGTGACTATATCGTCCGTCTAGATAGTGCGGAAAATCGAAGGGATGTCGAGGGTATCTAAAAGGAAGCTAACATGTGTGGAACTGTTCTGCTGTGCACGTATGGCATATGGGGTCCAGTATGTCTAATCTCGAGGCGCAGATGCGGTCTGGCTCGTTCCCTTCCTTCGGCCTCGACAGCTTCTGACGGAAAGATCGGGATGTCCTATGGTCCTATGACGTCCTGTTTTGTCCTGCTGACTCGGTTCTAGAATCACTCCGCGTTTAAAGTGGAGATCGAAACACGGCGCAAGAGTACAAATAGTTCCCCGTGGAACGCAACCCCTCCCCCCTCAACACCTTCTCTGCGGTTTCGTTCCGTTCAAGTCTCGGTTTCGTTGTATTGTTGCAACTATGTCTGCGAAGGTTTATGTTGGGTCAGTCGTGTGCGCTTGTATTGTTCGTGTGCTCTGCGTTGCTTCTTCCCGTCTTTGATAACGACGGGAGGGAGCGCGGCCGCTGATAGTGATGCCTTTTTTGTACTTTATGTTAGCAATCTAAGCTGGAATACCACTGATGAAATATTGCGCCAAGTTCGTCTGATGTCTTGAGTCTGCCGGTGTTTATGTTCCTGATTCCACCTCCCTTGTTTTTTTTGCGCCTAATGATAGGCTTTTGGAGAGTTTGGCCAAGTTCTCGACGTACGCCGCCTTTGTATTGCTGATGTTTTGTCGTTCCTGAGTGACGAGGGTCGCAATCCTCTGCTATCATGTCATCCCTTCCGATCTGTCCTTTATCGCAGTCGATTGTGATGAGTGATCGCGAAACTGGTCGCTCGCGTGGTTTCGGTTTCGTCACCTTTTCCACCGGGGAAGAGGCCGAGGCAGCCATAAATGGTTTGAACGACCAGGAGCTCGACGGTCGTAGGATTCGCGTTAACCTCGCCAATACGCGCTCTAGTGGTGGCGGTGGCGGTGGCGGTTATGGTGGTCAGTGTCCATCCCTCTCAGTATAATCTTATCTTTAATTCATCTTTACCTCTTGTAGGACGTTCATCTGGCGGTGGCTACGGTGGTGGTGGGGGTGGTGGATATGGCGGTGAGCAACCTGTCGACCTTATGACTAAGTCCTGAGGAGGCGCTTACGGGCTATCCCCGTGCAGGAGGTTACCAGCAAGGCGGCTACCAGGGAGGAGGCGGCTATCAGGGGGGAGGAGGTGGCTATCAGGGAGGAGGAGGCTACCAGGGAGGAGGAGGCTACGGCTATTAACTGGTCCCCTTCCATCGTGAGCAGGCAATCTCTCCAGTTAATCGCGTTTGACTCACTCCTCTTTTCATAGTTCACAAATGCGCGAATCTCACTCGCCGCTGACTTATGCAATTCCTTCTTCTTCCTTGATTTGTGTTTTCTGCTCCAGTCACTTCCGAGGTCACTCGTATTGCCCTCCTCCCCCTTTTACGGCCACATGTCGCGATTCGTCCTTGGCTCGTTCTTAGTCTCGGTTATATCCACAATTCGACTTGTACTGTTACGACGAGTTTCTCTCTTTCCTCCTCCTCCCCCATTCAGCGTCTCGCTCCATCACTGCATCGTTACGTGGGTGGGTGTGTCACCACCAAACTCCTCCCCCTTGTATTCTCGGATAAAGACAAAAAGAAAGGCGATTGCCTTATTGCGCTCATCTCGGCGTCGATGTCGTGCACGCGCGGATTTTCACATGATCTATGATAAGTGAACGGGTATACATGTGATGGCATTGAAGCTACTCGCTTCTGAGGTTGTCAGGATGAACTGATGGGATAGAAGCGAGCCATTTCCATGCGACGCGAATTCTTATCGATACGTATGATGAGTCTGTCATAGAAGGCCACCTGGTTTCCCAGCGCACAATCGCCAAGCTGTTTCTCGCCTGTCTGTTCACCCGCCGGGAAGAATCGACACACTTCTCACCCTGGAACACGCTACATCCACAAGAACGTGTCATGTAACCAAAAAAAATGCAGGACTTCCTCGTGTTATACAACATTCTTTCATCATGTACGCACAGCCCATATGGGAATATACCAATCAAGCCCAACCAACCCCGCTACGCCGCCCGTCTCTCTTCTCAGAGCCTGACGCAGCCCCAAATGACAAGCGCGAACAGGGCTGCGCAGAACAACAACAGGCGCACCTCCTCGCCCGCTGGCGAGCGCTCAAGCACAAGCGCGAGCAGCGGCGCGCGACGTGTGCCAGGTGCGCCTGCGGGACGCATGTCGAGCGTTATACGGCGGACGGACTCAGCTGGCCAAGGGCAGAGCGAGGGCCAGGTGCCACCAATCCAAAGCCAGAGCCAACGCGGCCTGCGCACGCGACGTTCGACGACGTGCAACGCGAGCGGGAGGCCGTGTGCGTCCGTCACTAGGGTGAACTTGGCGTGCGCACGCACGGGGCGGGACCACGAGGGCCCGCGGCCTAGTGGGGGTAAGTGGGCGAGAAAGACGAGGTCGAAGGCGGTTAGGCGTGGGCTTGCGCGAACCAGGCGCACGCCGCAGGTCACGAGGGTGTCTTCTCCGGGGGAGGGCACGATGCGCAGAGCGAACGTGCGCAAGTGAGCGAGGGGGCGGATGCAGCGCGCGAAGGTTTCCTGTAGGGGTATCATGTGAGCACTTTGCGGGCTACATGGAGACGGAGGAAGATGTAAGTTTACTATAGTGAAAGAGGGCCGGCTGGTGACTGTAAAGTCGAGGTGGCGCAGGTGCGGGCACGTTGCGACGATGGCGCGCAAGACAGAGCCGTTGTCGTAGCCCTGTTCGAGGCGGAACGCGATCGTGAGGGACGTGAGCGCGGGCAACGCCGCGAGTGAGGCGCCCACGCTCAGCGATGTGCCCTCGTGGAGGGATAGTGTATCTGGCACGCGCAGCGTCTTGAGCGTCGCGCGCGCGGGGAGTACCTGCGCCTGCGCGAGCGCGCCGCCGAAGGTGCTGATCTTGGTGAGCGCGTCCGGGTGTAGATCAGAGAGGACGCTTGGCGCGGCGACGCTCGGGGCATGGCTCTGGAGGTGGAGCGCCTCTAGGCTGCGATGCGCATCGAGGAAGGTGCGGAAGGGCCGACCAGAGGCAGGATTCAGTTCGACGTGCCAGTCGAGCACGACGTCGCCGATGAGGAGCGAGCGTAGCTTTGGCCAGCATCCGCGGACGAGACCGTGCGCGTCTACGGGAGCGTGTGGGGAGTGTCCATCGATGGCTAAGTGTTCGAGATTGGGACTACGCTTGATAAGCATATGCCAGAGACGATGATAACCCGGGACAGGCTCGTCTGTCATCGTCCGATAACTGACGTCAGCGTATGCGCAACATTTTGGGAACCGAAAGGGGGCGCACCACGAGATATACCATCGTTCTGCCAATAGAAGCCACTCTTGAATGTAAGGGAGAACCCGTGGAGGTCGGAGAAATCAAATAGCTAGTGGGAGAAGCGCTCTGTTCATCTGCGGTGGTGGATGAAGAAATTGGCATGCGCACATGACTGTTTGGTGAAGGCAGGATAGATCCAAGCGTCGTAGAGATGAATTTGAGGCGTGGGCAGCTAAGGAAAAGTAAATGGAGGATGAATAATAGTCTGTCTTAAATCAAAATAGGGACGCACGAAATACGCAATGCGAACCACATGTCATCATACGGCGGCAGCTCCTCGCCATCCCACACAAACGAGCGCAGGACCTCGAGGTGACGCGCCGTGCGCCGCACAGCCGACGACACCACATACCCGTCCGGTAGCACGCTGCGGCCCCATCTGGACGACATCCGTCGTCCAGCTCCCGCACCCGTGGCCGAGGATGAGTACAAAGGCGAGTAGTCCGGGGAGACACTGAGCACGCGAACGTAGCGCGCGCGCGAGGGGTGTGCGTAGAGCATGTCGAGCGTATTAATGCACTGCGCCGCGCCGCGCAGGACAATGCGCGAGTAGAGCGCCGGGGTGAGCGCATCTGCGATTCTTGAGGTCTGTAGGGGTTTTTTTTTTGTATTTCAGCGGGTTGCCAGTGTGGATAGAGTAGAACGGACGGACAGTAAGATATAGATTGAAGACTTCGGATGGACACGAGAGGTAGTCGGCGATCTCGAGTAGGATATCGGCTGGGACAGTGTTCAAGGACATATCGTCGCCGATACTGGCCTTGAATGTGGACCACGGAGAAGGAAAGGGTGGGGAGAGACAAGCGCTGAGTCAGTCGAGAGAGGACTTGACCTGAACGCGGGCCTCAATGTGGGGCGTTGAGTGGCTGAATTTACTAAAGATAATATTTCTCTTTTGGCCTCGTCTGTAGAGTATACTACACTCGGCCAATGCACACAGACAAGAACAATACAGACGTGACTATTTTAGTCCCTCTATGAATGATGGTCGGCTAGAGCTGATGCCGGGGATATCAATACCTGGAAGGCCCGAATAATATGTATGACGTGATAAATGGGGATGTGGCGGGAAAAGCAACACAAATGCAAGGGCGGTAATCACGACCTGCAACTGGTCAGCGTAGTCCTCAAGCTTAGGACCAAGGCGCACATTTTGTACTCTACCCTCGTCCGTTCGGAGTTTGGCGTCGAATACGTGATTGTGATATCGAGATCGCGATTGTTGCGCGCGTTTGGTGAGCAAGCCAAGTGACCCATAATCTTCTCTCCTTCGCCGACTCTGAGTGTGTCAGGTGTGTAGAATACAGTTTGTCTAGGCCTGTAAGCCAACAAAACAACCGGTCACATTCTACAACTTACTTCCAATGGGTATATTTTGCGTGTGGTCCCGTGGAAAAGGAGACCTTTTTGTGAGTGCAGTCGAATGAAATGTCAAACCAAGCGAGGAATGCATGTATGACTGTGAATACCACGTTTACACGGTGAGCCAGCTCTCTCTAAGCGTGAAGGGCTGACATACAGTCATTGCGCGTTGCGCGGAGCTCGAAGGACGCCGAAAATGTCAGGTCCTCTTTCTTTGCAGTTGTCAGATCTATGCGCTAAACAATCGTCAGCACTGCGTACAAAACCGGGTGTGACTGGCCGTGCCAAAAGCTGAATGACACACCTTGAGGACGCATGGATCTGTCGCAATAGCCTTCATCTCAACAGTGTCAACGAGAGGCTCACGCAACGCGATGTCTTTAATACACGAGAAGTCAAATCCGTATACATTGTCCCAGACTATGGCAGAACCTAAGTCGACAGGTTTCGCGAGGAATGGAGGCACGACACACAGTTGATTTTCTCCTCCTTGTAATCTTGGTCCTCGATTGCGGCGATATACATCGTCGCATGATCGGGGAAGATGAGTCCCCCAGGCTTGAGATAGCGGTCACGAGCCTCGAGCACGGTATCCAGCATGGACTCGTATAGGAGGAAGTAGCCCATCCATTCGGATATGATGATGTCGAATTGCTGAATTGGGAGCTCAGTGTCTTCTAGCTTTCCCTTCACGAGGGTGATCGCTGGCGCGAAGAGATGTGTGAATCTAACCGGAAGGGCAACGGATGACACGACAACATACTATCTTTGAAGCCGTTTGCCTCTACAATCTTCGTTGCTTGGTCGATGATATTGGACATGTCGATCTGTGGCTACCTCGCAAGAAAAACGCGAGGAAGAAACAGGAAACGCACGCCGACGACATGGGCCGCGCCTGCCTTGGCAGCGAACATAGAGAGGATTCCCGTGCCGCACCCGACATCCAGCACCGTCTTGTCTTTGAAGAGGTGTGGATTGTTGATGATCGCGGCACGATAGGAGCCCGTGCGCACCGTGTCCTTCAGCATCTCCTCATGAATACCTGAAGATTTTCTGAGTATTCAAGTGTGACATCTCATCAAAGACGTTGACCCGCACCGAAGTGCGCGTAGGAGTCAGCATAACTAGACGGTGGCAAAAATCGCGATCGTAAGATCAAAGGTAGGATGAGGACGAGATGCGGAGGTGTGAAGACGCACTAGTCTCTAGATGTCATCCCCTCTGGGGTCCCAGATGTTGAAGAGTGTGCCATTGCATACAATGTCGTCGCGGTCGTTTGTCCTGTCTGTTTCTCTCAACACACCCAAAGACAGCAGAAAATACTTGGGATTAGTCATCACCACGTGATGTTGGCAGAGCATTGCACAGGACGCGTGCCGGAGCCGAGAGCCGACGTCACAGCAATCCGCAGTGTTTGACGTTGGCGTCGCCCCAGCACTTAAGCCTGGCCTGGCTCAGCTCAGACCCCTCTCTCCACAGCTCTCCACAAAAGTATATAAACCCTCCTGCCATCTACCATGGTTATCGATATACAAACCTCTAAGGTGCGTGCAACTCACTCTATCGTATCAGCAGGACCAACTCACCCTCCACGTACTCCAGATGCAATCTTGCGCTACCATACCCGCTGAGAACCCGCCCGCATACGAATCCGCCGTAGGTGACTCCAGTACAGGTACGTGCCCCCCTTATATCACGTCCTCCCTGCTTGGGTTGGAGCTAACATATCATCAACTTTACTCTCCTTGATCGCGCCCGCCCTGTTCCCATGATCCATCTTATCAAAGATCCAGCGCCTCCACCATGGAAGAACGCGGGCCCGCAGGATGCACAGCCAAAGGGCCCCCCGCTGATGCTCGCGGGCGGCCCGCAAGTCGTATACGGCGCTACCTCGTCGGAGCCGACCGTGTATTACTATCAAGATCCGCGCACGGGGCAGCGCGTCGCATCGCTCTTGCCCCCAGACCACCCGCAGATGGTGTGCCTCCAGACGGGCGCGCACGTCCCAGATACGCGGTACGGATGCCTCGGTGCGTCGTGCTTTCCTGCGTTCGTTTGTCGATTGTCTGCCATATGCTCATGTTTTGTGGCTTGTGTGTATTTCTAGGCGTGCTCGCGGCGATCATATGGTTCCCGCTTGGTATTGCCCTTTGTCTGCTCGATCGTCGTGTGCGATGCGAACGCTGTGGCGAGACGCTTGAGGATGGGCTCTGCAGTTAAATACTGTGCCTGGATCGCCATCGTTATTACTTTTTCTTTTTCCTTTTTTCTCGTCGCTTCTTGTCCCGCTCGTTATGAGGATATCTTGGTTTGATACGACTGCACAACCCAACGCCCCCTTCATGTGTGATTTATGTACATTACACCTTTACTTACATGTATATACGCGAGGCCGTCAGTCCTCGCCCCTTTACCCATTAGTAGTCTTGGTATCATTCGCCAAGGGAGACCCCCGGCGGCGCGAGCCACAGACAGTCCTATTTCCCCGCCCTTAATATCCCGTGGTATTCATTCGACAGCCGCGCAAGCATATTGAAACTTTCGCGGCCCCCGCCACGCCGTCGAGGGGCCAAACTGGATTTGGAGAGCTCGTTTTCGACGACTTGACTCATTGCTGTCATACCTGTACGGAAATGTATTGAAAGCATGAGCCGGATTTGCCGCAAGCGCTCGCACGTCATAATGGTACCGTACTGTATTGTATTGTGTTGGAACTTGGAAGTTAGAACAGCCGCGGAGGTGAGTGCATACCGCATGCCGGCATGTTGTATATTATTTTTGGCTACAGCACTGTCATACACGGGGGAGCCCATGGTGCGGACATGGGCGTACAGTAAAGTTGACATTCACAGCACACAGCACTGTGAAAATGATGACGCATGATGCTTCCCTGTATGAGTGCTGATGAATGTTTGAGGAGTTCATGCATTCATGACGCGATGCAGGGTGGTGGCGTCCCCTTGGCGAAATTTTGGAAAAACAAAAGTCATCGCGCAACCTATTATTGGTTGACGGCGACCGTGCTGTACATGTAACTGTAAAATTCTTTTGCCTTTGACTTTCGTCCGTGACGACGCGTCGGACTCGATCGTTCTCAGTTTTCGCGATCGTCATTTTTTTTTTGCAACAGAGTGGTTGCACATGGCTTCTAGACTGCGAAACAACGACGAGGACAGGCTTTAGAAGCAGAACTCGCGTGGGATGTCACGACAGCAGCCAAGAAGCCATCTCCCAATTCTAAATACGCAAAGAAGCAGAAGCCAGAGCGGTGTGCGTTACATTTTTGAAATAGAAGAGAGGTGGAAGGAAGGCTAGATCGCGGACGAATGAATCCCATGGGTATAGTTTCACCCGCCGAGAACAAAGGAGTATATTTGAGGAGGGACCAGTGCAGGGTCATCAGTTTCCGTTGCGGACCCTGGCGGAATAAGACCAAGAGTTGCACAGGGTGACGGTTCGGGCCAAATAATCGGGTCGCGACCCCCAAACGATTGCATTGAAAGCGTGCGTTACAAGCACGCACGCGGCCAAGCGACCCTGCACGAGAATTGGAACAAGCTGACGAGAAGGAGGGGTCGGGATCGGGTGGCACGGATGGGGGACGAAGCACGTTGTTGGAAACAACAATGTGGCATGGTTTGGAGGGAAAGGGAAGGGATCGAGAGATTAGCATTCGAGATGGGTGACAGTTCCCACGTGGACGAGAAAGGCGAAGTGCATTTCCGAATAGGGAACAAGACGCCCACGTGGAGCCCGATGAAAATGACTGATGTGCCGAATTCGGCGTGCGATGGGCCGGAGACAGTCGAGGCTCGGCTCTCAATCAATCAGCTGTGCAGAGGCTGAGTACGACGACGCAACAACCCCCACTCAACCATTCGCAAGCCAACAATCTCGCATCACTCGTCCCCCGACGCCCTACTATATTCTATTGCTCCCATCATCCGACATAACCTAGAAAATACAACCCGCCTTTCTGGGCGTAGTGTTCCTTGTAAATTTCCCGAGCGATAGCCGACGGTTTCCCCTTCCCCGTCTCCACCTCACATACCACTACTCGTGGTCCTAGACACAACGCAACTCCCCTTTTCCTTCCTCTTTCTTTTCCTCGTCCGACACCCCCCTCCCCCCATCCCCCCGGTTCAGCATAGCCACACAGAACGTCATCGGGCGTATCCATGCAATCTCAATCTAGACTGCCACACCTCCCGGCCTCTGTTAACCGCAACAAAAAGCTGGATACCGCTGCATCCCTAACCCGAAACAACTCCTCGGATCCCGCCTTGTCCATTGATACGACCGTGCACATACACCGTGCGCCTCTCGCGCAGATAGATCACCAGCTCCTCGTCACCACCCCCGCCACCACCACCATCACCAACAGCACCGTATCTGTGGACCTCGCATCACCCGCCCTCTCTCCTCTCGCTCATATCCCATCTGAGCTGATTCCCCCTCCGCGCACTGTAGGAAAATCGACGATGCCGAGGCGTTCTTCGTACACAGGCGAGGATAATCTGTACGCCACGGGTGGCGCCTCCCAAGGCCCCGCCTACCGTCGTCTTTCTCAGTACGTCCTTTTCAATTTTCACTTGTATATCATATTTTCTCCACACTTCTTTCGTTTTCCCTTCACCCATACCCAAACTTCTAATTTGAATAACTGCCGCGGGAAAGATAAGGCAACCTTTCGGAGTATCTCAGACACGGGGTTGATTACTTGGCTCACCTCATGGCCGTAACCCACCCCCTTCGTTCTGCGTTGATCATGTGAGGTCGCCCACCCTTGCGATCTTTCACCTTTTTTGCCCCTTTATGGGCGTTCCCAAGCTGGGCCTTTTTTTTCCACCCCAATCTGGGCCATTCTGATGACCAGCGCGTGTCCACTCTCTTGATAGAGTTACGCATATCTTAAACCTGCGATCCAATTTCTCGGTTGCTTCGCGCTTATTTCTACACCCCTCCCCTTTCCGTTCTTTCCCCCTTCCGCTCCCTTCTCACCTCCCCGGTTACATCCTTCCGTTCGACCCTTCGAGTTGAAACGCCAATGGGCATTGTCCCCCCTCCTGTATCCGCTTTTCTTGACTTCCATCTATACCCTTCGTTGTCAATTCGTTATCTTTGCTTCTCTAGACTTTGAATGCTAATCGCCTCTTCCCGACCCTTCATCAGGTCTCGCATCAATCCGACAGCACCGTATCCACCATCCAAGCCTACGCGGCGTCCGGCGCACACCCACACACATTCCACAGCTTCTTTAGCGTCTACACGGAGAGGTTCCCTTCCCGCGCTCCATCTGCACACCCCTCCCCAATCCGCTCCCACTGTATCCATCGCCCCACCCACCATGCAGGAAAATTCAGAAAATTTCAACGATGATGATTATTACACGTATTCCAGCTTATCCACCTTCTCTTTCGGCGCCGCGAGTGCTCACCGTCAGTCCTTCGACCCCGATATGCCCAGTCCGCTTTCGGTCCAAACCACCAGCGAGAGCGGCCACACCCACAGCACAGGCAGCACCGACCGTACTCCCCGCCCCTCTATTTCTCATGCACGTGGTTCCGATGACGAATCCGGTGAGGATGAAAACCGTCGCATTCGTGCTAAAATGCGAGCTATCGATGACGGTGGGCGCAGACCTTCGCTTCCCACTAACCTGTACATCCCCGACCGTCCCAGTCCAGACGGGCCCGGCGGCTCATCTTCTCACCGACTCCCAGACGCATCTGGGAGTGACTCTGACCCAATAGCGCCAAGCAGTGCTTCTGACCCGGAATTTGATTTGGGAAATGAGTCTGGCATCGTCGATACAGATGTCGAACTCGAGGGTATTGTTCCCGATGACGCCTCTCAAAATACTTTTGGTTTGGATCAGGTCCGCTCCCCGTACACTTCGGATTCCGGGGCCGAGTCTGACTTTGACGCAACCCCCGGCACACCACAGTGTGCAGATTATTACATCGTTGACCCCAACGAACGTCGCCACGAGGCCGGCTCCCCCGTCATATTTGCAAGCGCTGAAAGCGACGATGAAGACTCGGATGTATCGGAAACCGGTTCCCGCGGACTTGCAACTATGCGCCGCAATAGTATTGCCATTCGCATGGCGACTGCACGCGATCGTTCTCTCCGCGCACACGAAACGGATCTTAGACGGAAAGAGACAAATACTCGAGAGCGCGAGGATAGTACGGCCACCGTCCGCCGTCCAACCGACGAGGACATGGAGGCTGGTGTGAATGTCAACATTACAAATTCGGACGGAGAGCGGCAACCGTCGTTGCCAACTCCTAACTGGAGCATGTTCAACGACAATGCGGGTGCTTCGATGGTGGAAGACTCAGGCGAGAACGTGTATCAGGGCATCGACCTCAATTACATCATGGGTGGTTCGACAGGTCCAGGCTCTCGCCGCTCGTCCCATTCATTTATAGCACCCCAAACGTTGCCGTTGCCCCCGTCGAAGGACAAATCAAAATCAAAGGACAAGGATAAGCGCAAGAAAGACAAAAGTAAGGGGAACGAACCCCTCGATGTTGCCGCAATGCAAGGCCTTATCGGTCTTTCCCCTACCCTTTCAAACCTATTGGAGGTTGCACCGTGGGCTGACGCTGGTGCAATGGCGGGACCTCGCCGTCCTAGTACCGTGACCCTCGACGACTCATTTGCAGGGGGCCTCCGACGCCTGGATCCTCTCTATGCCGAACAGCGCAAAGAGTGGTCCTTTATCCGCGAACGCGAGCAGGTCGTACTCGCTCCCCGCATCCCTGACGGCACTCCAAGAATGTGGGATGTCTGGCGCTGTGCGAAAGTAGGCAAAATTCGCCTCGAGCGAGCCACGCTGCCACCTTGTACGTTTCCACTCTTTCTTTCTTCTCGGGTACATGTTGTTAATTTAGGTGTTGTCCATCGTCTACCTCCTATAGCCGACCCAGATAAGCCGAGCCAACAGCGCCTCAATGCAGAACACGACGTTGATCCCGACTGTGCGAATGACCTCGGTGGTCCGACGACTGTCGTCCACCGGCACTCCAGGGCGCTTGCGTTCTCAATCTATCGTCATTACAGTCTGAGAAACTACCGCTCGAACAGAGGGCGCCCTAGCATGACTGCTAGCTCGCGCGGTCACAGACCTACTGAAGGTCGTAGTACACTGGTGATGCCAGCCCACGACGGTATCCTACTCGCAACGAAACGCGTCCAGGAGCAATTCACGTACACTAAGAGTACCTCGAGACTGGACACGCACGGATTGCTGCCAGAAGATGGCGATAACCGCCGTGACAACCGCCGCGGACCCCAAGCCACCCATCGTCAGCTCCCACCACGAGATATACCACCCAACCCACTGCATCGGGAGCCACCTAGCTCACGCCAGATCATTGACTTGAGTAGGCTTGAGGGGCTAGACAACCAACCTTCGAGCCTACGCCGGAGCCAGTCAACGCACACCGCCAGTTCCTCTCTCGATTATTCGGGCACGACGACTTTCGCTTTCTCTGGTCCGACGTCCCAGGCCTCTTCTCAGTCATCCGTCACGACCTCCTCAGCGAGCTCGATTTCGGAGCGGCCGCTGAGTCCGCACAACGAGGCCGAGGAGGACAGCGATGGCGAGTTTACGAATCCTGTCCCACACACTTCCCACGCGGAGGCCTTCGGCACACTGGACAGCTATGCGATTGATCAGATGAGGAACGAACAAGTGCCTACGGCAACGAGGCGGCCCAACCGGTTGCTGCGCTTTTTGGCCCCACCCAGTGGCAGCATATCACGCATCCCCCCAAACCTGGTTTCTACCAACCCGCCCTGGTTGACGTTGGTAACACGCTCCAAGCAAGAGGAACAAGACCGTGCGATCCAGGGTTTGAGGTCGTCGTTCAAAGATGTGGGGCTGGTGCCCTCAACTCGCCCAAAAAGTGGCGCAGGGATCGGCCGCAAGGGTAAGGGGAAGAATAAGGACGTGCTCACGCAAGTGCCCGACGACTCGTTGTACATGCTCCTTCCGCTCTGGCCGCACAAGACGGACCCCGCGAGCGCTGCGCGTGAGCGGAGAGAGCGTCCAATGAGAGGCCTCGACCGCGAGCAGAATTTGTACCTGCTTGTCTATTACGTCCCTTTTGACAAATGCGGCGAGGGCAAGCCGGTCAAGAAACGTTCGCGTTCTCGTTCGCGCAAGGGTGGCGACCACGAGCGCCACCACCCGACGCCACTCTTCGACGTGCGTCTCGGCTTTAGAGTCGTTGGCCGTCTAATCGCGCACTCGGACCTGAACGGCTCTGGCATCCGCCTACCCGTCCGCGGGCTCTCGGTGACAGGCTCGATGGCAGAAGCTGAGATAGGGATCCCGCCCGCGTCGCTGCGCGACGTGCACTCCGACGACTTTATCATCGGTTTGTGTCTCGACCGTAGCGGCACGATCGAGTTTGTGCCCGAGGGATTGGAGAAGCTCGGTTTATGCGTCCCGCGCACCGAGCCACTCGTTCAGCTGCATACGCATCCAGCGATGCAGACGGCTGACCCTATCGAAGACGAGGTCGTGTCGCAGCCGCTTACCGCTATTGGTCGCGCGGCGATTGAGGTTGCGTGGCTGGGATGTATGGCGCTCACCACATTCTACGGCCCTCAATCTCAGGATCGAGCATAACGCGTTAATCCCTTCCCCTCTTCTGCCCTGGTAGTGGCTCTTGTTCTTTTCTCGGCATCGTAATATTTTTTTTTCAGGCTCAAGCCCAAAATTTTTTTATTGGCCCCTCCCCCTACTCTATTCTCTCCCCAATTTACGAAAGACAGATTGCTATACCCCCCCCTCTCAGAACGTAATACGATATTATGTGACGCCTCCCGGTCCTCGCAACCTTTATATGTCTATAGAGAGTGTGTGTATGTGTGTATGTGTGACATCGCATTGCTGGCCCCTTCGACATCTCACTCCCCAACCGTGTATCTCTTCTCCAGATCGTTGATAAACTGTTTTTTTTGTCTCTTAGCTATGTAGTAACTTGGATTCCAACCAATTATTATTATCGATGTTAGTGGTATAGTATGCAATTTTGCCTGTCGTCACGCCACGAGCACGTTTTGTCAACTATCCCCACTCGTTAGAATGGGGATTATCATTGATTGGTCGACTTTGGGAAATCTCGACGAACACCCCTGTCCGAGCTAGGCTTGTGAGTGCTGCTCCTCAGCCACTCAGCCTCGCCCCTGGCGCCCTTCCTCGGGGTCCCCCTTTTCCTTGAACCTGCCTCATCTTTACGTTTACGTCTTGTGCCCTACCG
>Ga0307512_10002012_pt1 | contig 26983 bp, 24 predicted proteins | sample 14_EM_MG_FD_200267 | JGI IMG/M metagenome (GOLD analysis project Ga0307512, IMG submission 200267) | Populus trichocarpa ectomycorrhiza microbial communities from riparian zone in the Pacific Northwest, United States - 14_EM | ecosystem: Host-associated > Plants > Roots > Unclassified | place... | reverse complement strand
TTCGCCTGGGTTGAAGGTGTTGGTGAGTGAGAACTGATCACGAGATTCCTTCGCACTTTCCCGGATAACATTCTAGCCAAGCCTTGAGCTCATCTGGCGAGGGCGGGAAGGAGGGGCATGCGGACGCGTGTTGTGTATACTAATTCTTGCATACATGGCGCGCACGCCAGGCGCTGCTGAGGCGAAGAGGCGCCACGATCAGACATTGCGGTACTACAGAAGAGGGGAGAAGTTGGTCGAAAGTACTGATGTAGAATCTCATTGGGAGAAAAACTGTGGTGTATGGCCTATTCGGCAAGCTCTGTGCAATGGGCTTGTTTACGTTGCGTTATGAAACCACCAGCAACAGCCCGTACGCTAGTCTCTAGGCCTTGTCGCTGAATTCCGAGGAGTTGTTAATGCATCACAGAGCCATAGACATTGTATGAAAATTATTGTGGTAGTAGTGCAGGAATCGAGTGAGATATTCGAAGTGTCTGAGATGCGATCGGCGATAGAAGTGCGTCTGAAAGGGATGGTAATTGTGTTTGCATGTTAGTAGGTACTAGGTAAAGTACAAATGTTGGTCGGTATGATACATTTCTCTGTGGTAATTTGCCGGAGTCAGGAACAATGTTTTAATGTAATCAGTGAAAGCGCACAGAATTCAGATTGCTGGGACGTTGAAGTGCTACAGTAATTGCAGACGACGGTTGCTTCCCTGGTTTACGTGAACACTGGCAATGAGTTGCGCTAAATCTGGGCCATCTGGCCTTGTAACTTCCCTGCCACGTTGGCATCATACCCGACGCACTTGATCACCGCAAAATCGAGTTTCTGGCAATGGCGAGAGGGTTCAATTATTCTAACAGCAGAAGGGAGCACAAACAAAATCAGGACCCACCTCATCGCCCACGTTGAATGCGTCGAAGAGGGTTGCCTCTGTGATTCCCTCGCGCCTTCCCGGGTAAGCCTCTAGCCACGCATCGATCTCATCTGGTGAGGGCGGGGGACCCTGCGGACGCGTCTTGCGTATACTGATCCTCGCATGCATGGCACGCACGCCGGACGATACATTACCGAAGAGGCGCCACGACCAGGCAGTACGGCACTACAAGCGAGGGAGATGTGAACAGGGTAGCTTTTGCAAACACCAAGGCAGAACCCCTGCCCTGTGCGTGAGAGAGGGAGACTGCGGCTTACCCTGATCGGCAGACTCAGCCATTCGTCGACTTCAACCGTGGTGCGGATGGTTGGGACTTTAGTATAGGCACCGAGATACCTGTACCTTCGGTCTCTGGCACGAGTCATCGGCGGCGACATGTTGATGAACACGTGGAACGACGTGTAATTGTCCTCGAATCGCACGATGCCCGGAGCGAGGAACAGCAGTCCCTCTTCGCCAGGAGAACTCGGTCCATAAGGGTGCGCCACCGGATTGATGCGGACGATGTTCCGTTCCCGCGAAGCTGGCCGCTCGTGCTCCGGAGAGCCCCCAAACAACTCTGTGAAGCGTCTATGAAACACGTCGGGCGTTGCGTCGGCCAGAGCAGCGTCTTGCGGCGTCAGCGAAGACGCCTCGACACCACTTTCGCGGATGAATAATTCGGCTGCAGCGCGGCTGCAGAAGCGATTGCTGCCTGCAAGCGGCGAGGCATGCGCGCTCACGGAGAGAGGATTGTGTCGAATCGGAGACCCGGCGGGGTAGGCGCTCGCCAGACTGAATCGGAACTGTCTACGACTATGCGGCGGTGAGAAAATACTTCAATGAGACAATCCCGAGGCAGACGTACAGATTCCACGGTGAATAAGTGTTGGTGGTGGTGGTCGACACGGATGCAGGATAGCGTGACCCGCCCACTGGCAGCCTCCCTTCACCGTGTTCCCGGGATACTAGTGTGCTAGTGGGGGCGGTGGCGCGGGGTTCGTTGGCATAGTCACAGTCGAGAGCGTTGCGCTGCGGCCCTAGTACATCGATCTTTGTCGAGCTGGTGAGCTATACGAGTACAGTAAACAGGCTAGAACCGGAAGAATTACACACCAGACGGGGTTGCGCCTGCGCAGCAGCGACGTTTGCATACCCCGTGCGACCTCGACCGCGACCTCGACCACGACCTCTACCTCTTCCAGAGACACCACCTGAGTCAAGCTGCGACGATAACGGGGTCAAAGTACTTGGCAGCGCCGAGCGGCAGCTGGTGGGCGTCGCGCCCGGGCCAGGCGCCACAGGCACCGGCGGCGGCGCGACATCAGACTGTCTCGGACCCGTGGCAGCCTCCGCCACCGCCTCAGGCGGACCTAGAGCTAGAGGGCAAGCAGCAGCCTGGGCCACCGAAGCTTGCGAAGGCCCCTCACCTGCTGGGGCAGGGAGTAGCGCCGGGTATCGCCCCAGCTCCGGCAGCCTGAGCGGCTCAGCGGCAGGAGGGAGCCCTCCGCCGAGACATACGCTCAGCAGCAGCCTTCGGTATTCTTCGACCTGCAACAGCGCGATGCGCTTGTCGATTTCGAGCATTTGGTTTCGCAGTTCCAGTTCGAGCAGGGATGGACCCCGAGTGGGACTTCGGCGCTCTACCACTTCATGGTCGCTGACAGGTGCCGGCATGTTTTTTCAGGGCGTGTGTGCTCTCGAGTTTGGATGTGGGATAGCTGAGGAGGGATGGGGATTATCCCCAGTCAGGAGCCAAAAGAACCACGGGACCATATATTCGAAATGTTCGGCGACCCATCTTGGCCATATGTCAGAGAAGCTCAAGGTATCGTTTGGATATCACAGCACAGTTCGATATCACCTCAGTAAACCATGCACCCCTCAGCGTAATGAACATCGTAATACCACTGTGAGCAACAGCACGTAAAGAGAAAACGTACAGGGCTGTACTGTACTGTAGTGCTTCTCATACCTATTAATTACGCTGCAGATGATCACGTCATTGTGATAAGACTCTTATCAAGGTTGTCCGTTGTTTGTCCATTACCAGCCACCACAAACATCGACAAAGATCGATCAACCTCATCCTCATATGGTGATCGTACAGTACAATCCCAAGACAGTAAACACATCCTGTTACTACCAGGTAACGTAAGCAACCGACTTCAGCCATTGAGAATTTCCAATCGAACACCCAGCGTCGAGTAAGTCAATAGCCAGGGGTCGGCCTCACATGCACCATGAGCGGCTACGCTTGAGCTTATTCGCCTGTGTCTGGGCCGACCTAGAGGTTCATAGAAACATTAAGGCAATTTTGCGTGTTGGCAGAGGTCTGGTATATGATATAGAGATGGTGAGAACGTGCTCGGCTCCCGTATCCGTCCTGCGTAAACTTAAGGGTCCTATTCTTGGGAGAAAATCTCAGCGGCCCAGCGTGACAAACAACTTTGCGCTTTGCATACGGCTACGCCTTCCTTTTCGAGGCTGACCATCGCAGATGGTCAGCGGGGAGGTAGCAAGTTACATAAGGTGATGGGCAGATAAACTACCATTGAAAATAGCACCGGAGCTAGCGTCAGTCACATGAAGGCGTGTGGGCGCTGGATCACAGCACAACGACGAGATACGGAGAGATAAGGAAGGGAAGATATAGTTTCCATGTTTAGGACAAAGAGGAAGGATGAAGGGTGCTCGATGTGGGATATAGCTTCCGTCATGGGAGTGCTAATACCTGATTGATAGCATGGAAAGTGATATGGCGATCACGGCTAAGAATACCCACGGGTAGAATTGCCTGCGAGATACTGACACACTTGAGGTCGCTCGACGCCCGTATGCCCCGTGTGCGGCACGACATGGAGCTAACCCCGAATGTTTCCGCGAGGGGACCTGACGGTCTTTGGAAGCGAACTATCCAAACTGGTTGTTTATCAACACTGCTGAAACGCCCGTGGAAACGCTTTTCCACGACCGGACGATCGGTTTGACAGTTGCACCCCTTAACCTGTGCACGAGTCGGAAGGCACAACGCGGAACGGAAACGCGAAGAACAGAGTTGTGTGGGCGAGCAACACCCTGGCAGATCGGCCGGATTTGGAGGTGGCTTCCGAGTCGGCACCAGTCAGCACTCCACCTTCCACGTCTCATGTGGTCTAAAAATATACTCTTGGCAGCTGTGGTGCGAGAGCGGGCCAATCAAAACTGCCACGCAAGGTGCGGAAAGAGAGCCAAGACTTGGCCCAAGAGTTTCGCGAAGAGAAGTGTTTAAGCCAAGACACTTTCGACACCAGATTTCCAGATGATACGATGGTTTGCTGTTTACGGAAGTCCGCGGGTTTATACTTTGTGCCCGGGAGCCATTTGCAGGAGATTGCGATCCGCGGCGAAAGAGCATAACCTTGGTCATGGGACTAAAACGGTGTCGGTTCGTGAGAATGACACGGGTCAGTCACTCTCCAACTCCAATAAACAGGCACGAACGAGATGTGTAAACGACGGGACTCGTGCCGCATAGCGATCGGCGGGCGCCCCGTGGGAGTGCAGTAGTGGATGTGTAGTGGAGCAGGAAAAAAAACACAGGGGGTTGCGTGGAGTTCCAAGTTCCATGCAGGCACTGGCAGCAGCAGGCAGCGCCAGCGGACAACTTTCCTAAACGAGACCCCTACGTACGAGAAGGTATAGGTGCACGTGCACCTTTTTGTAATCTCGTAAGTTGTCTATGCCCAACAGGGCAAAAGGAGTAAGGGTGTACACGTCCACGAGGGGTTGAACGAACACAGGTACCGCCCCTCGAGCTCGGGTGGGGCATGCGTTTGGAGCGCGGTGCGGCGTGCACGTTCGCCGGGGGCGTCGAAAAACAAATGAACAGTCGTGGTTAGTGCGGGTGGTAAACAATACATGAGGACGCTGGGAGGGACACATGAGCTTGGGAATTGGGGAAGCAAAGAACTGAATGATTGGGTCGGCCCCTCGATCTGTGTGATACGTTCCGGCATCGTCGCTCGGAACGACCCATGCTCATACGATAAATATTGCGAGATGGGGACCCCACTTCTCTCAGTGGACGTAACAAAGTCCATGTGAGCGGCGACGGGATCATGCAGCTTGGACACATACCGTACTACACCGTTTATCATGGGGTAGAGCCACCGACTTATCAGGCGTCGGTTGTAGGGACAGGTCGCCCCTGGAAGAGGGGTGAGCGGCATCCGACATACATACGTTTACGGCATTTGTTCGTCTCGCACTAACCTTATGCCGTACCAAGTGCCCCTAACAGACATCGCGTCCCTCAACCACTGACAGTCCACACAGTTTCAGGCAACCGCGAAGCCCCCAATCCAAGGGACCTGTGAACTCCGTGGCGCGATGTCATGGTCAGGCCAGTCCGACCCGACCGGATCTATCTAAGCTATGTGGAAGAGAGGTTCTCCAGGGGGAAAACCCATATTCAGCTCGGCCGGAGAGTGAAAACTTTGCGCAACGCAACCGCTTCGCCTGAATCCTTCGACGACGGAAGAATGAATGAAAATAGATGGCCTGAGGCGGACGAACCGCCAGCTCAAGCGAACCGGGGGCAAACGTTTGCCGTACTTTATCCTGACCGAGCCACCGGGACCCGGATTTCCTCGGGACCCGCCAGTGGCTTCCCTGCTACCACTCCAGAGTAAGAAAAAGGTAAAAGGAACAACTCTCATCCACTGGCGCAAGCCCGACCCGTGGATATCGCGTCCGGTGGCAGGCGATCGCAGCGCCGATTGAAATGTCAGCGGACGGGTCTGAATTGAAGTGCCCTGTTGGGGTTCGGGCTGGTTCGGGCGCGTTGATCATGAGCGTTGATGCATTGATGGAGGAAAGAGGAACAAACAACACACCCCTGCGGACATTTGTTTGTTCCTGTTGAACCCCAGTCCCAGTCTCGTTCCACTTCCGAGTCCATACAGCACAGGTGGCGGCGTCCGCACCCCGGACCCTTTGCCCCGTGCACGAGCGGAAGTAATACTGTATGGTGGGCAAGGCGACAGACATCGCTCGCTGAGAATGCAGGGTAAAATTGATATATTGCAATTACAACCCGCTGGTAAAGCGGATGATGTGAGGGGTACGGTATCGCTATGCGCAATCCATCCTAGTGCAAATAAAAAAAAAAGGGTAGAAGAACGCGGATATTGATGTGATGGGTGGGTGTTACAACAAGAGTTCTTGGGTTTACACGGGTATCTGTCATCCGAAAAGGTACAAGTCGGCAACAGACAAAAAGGACAATATGCTCTGTGTGAGGGGGGGAGGAAGGTCTTGCGGGGAGAAGGATGTGAGCTAAAACCGAAAAGGGAACACAACAAAAGAAGTGTTCAGAATCCTCCAAGGCAACCGTCCAGCTCGGGAAGCGCAAACTCGCTCTTCCGCACCGAGCGCGGGCTACCACGGGTTCGACTGCGCTCCCGCCGTGGCTTCTCGCGCTCGTTTGCGTGCGGAAGGAAGGACCGCGCCGCAACGGCCTCGCCGGAGCCGTCGATGATGGATATGGGCGGGTGGCCGGTAGACGGGAAGTGCGTTGGATCTGGGGGGACGCTGTTGATGTCCGACTCGTCCGATTCGGACGAGGACAGGTCGGGGACGAGCTGCGGCAACTGTTGATGATGATGCCGAACTGCTGGGTCCGACGAGGCCACCGAGGCCTCGCGGAAAGCGTGTGGGTGGTGCGCAGCAGCGGCCTGCGCACCCTTGGGGTGCGTGGATATCCCCTTCTTCGAGGAAGGGCATTCGCTAGGAGGGGTGTATGTGCGCTCGTTGCGCTTGGGCAGGGCACAGACGTTCGGGAGGACGACGATCGGAGCACGGTCGTAGATAGAAGGCGAGTGGGTGAGGTGGGTCTGACAGAGGCCCGGAGCGGGCGGGAAGTGCACGCGTTGGCCCATGACGGCGGGGCATAGGGCAAAGGGGAAGGGGCTGCTGTTTGCGCCCAGTGGTGGGTCAAGGTCTGTGCTGTGCTTGAGGCATGGGCGTAGGGCAGTAGTCCGAGACATTCGAGGGGGGGACGAAAGTAGATTGCGAAGCAAAGTTATTATGAGTCAGGTCCTTGGACCCACTGGAGCTTTAAAGGGGCCTTATGAGCTTGGGAAAAAGTGGTTAGGGGATGAGGTGACGACGGACGAAGTGGCAACAATCAGCAGTGCTGTGGTCCTTATAGGGACCAAACCAACCGTGCGTGAGGGTGTGTTTTGACATCTCGCAGATGAATGACCCTCGCCGTCGCTACGGCACCCAGTTACCTGACTGGGCCATGTATCATACCGGCCAGATCGCCGGTGTGAAATCGCCTCGTGTGTTCCGTTGGGTTCCGTTGTCAAAACGCTGTGACAGTGGGCTGAGTGATCTCTCCTGTAGCCAAAGTCCCTCAGGTGAACTCGAAAAAAAAATTCAAACTTATGTGAATCTCTCTTTGAAAAATCCGGATCTCCGGGGGGTTATCCGGCCTGCAAATTAGCCGTTATCTTTTGATCCAGCCTGACAGTCAAGCCAACGCACGTTCACCCCTCGTTGTATTATTGTGTGCACCATACATACAACTATAATGATCGTTGGTGCCCGCATAGTATTGTGGTAGTGCAGAAACAAAAGGGGTCAACAACAACAAGTGGTTGGCGCCACCACACCATACAGCGGCGGTATTCTGACCATCCGGCTCCACCTTCCTTCCTATTCAAGTGGAGCCCGTTTATCGATTGAATTATCTCGAAATTGGTCATCAATCGGTCGCCTGATCCAAATCCTGCTAATGAGAGAACCTGTGGAGTTCGTAAGTAAACAACGTTCAACAGTCTTATGGGGCCCTCGCGACAAATGGTACACAAAACGCGTGAGATCTTGTTGGGAGTTGGGTGGAATGTTCGGGTGGATGTGAGGGGATGCTAGGCTTCATATTACTGGTGTATGTGGAGTAACGGAAAAACTACGGTAGTGAGGTTGTGAAGAAAAGGAAGGAGGGTGGTCGACCAACAACGAGAGTGAAACCACGTGCATCAACTTTCCCAGGGATTCGCAGCAAACATAGACGCCTTCGCGCTCGTGTTGGCAGACACGTCACCCGGGTACGTCTGGAAAGGCCAAGGATCACGCTCTGAGGGAGATGCCGCAAGGCTCGCGTTTGAAGAGTTTGAGGTCGACGCGGTCGAGCCCGACGCGGCGAATTGTGTGGAGCGAAACGGGTTCCCGACCGATCCCGCGAAACTGCCCAAGATGTCTTTGTCAGGAACTGCCGGGGCCCACGACTCTCCATCATCGGCTCTAAAGGAGAGTGTGGGGGCTGCTGGCATGGCGGGAAAGCGGGTTGAGAACGTAGCCGGTGAGGGTGTGCGCGATGCATAACCTTCGTTCGCGTCTTCTACGGCATCCTCGGACGTGAGCGGCTGCGCGGCGCCTATGTTGCCGAGTGACAAAGTTCTCGCGGTGGAAGGTTCCGGAGACACAACCGGTGGCGAGGTAGCTTCGAGCTGCGTGGTGGCAGTATCTTGCGGTCGGAGTGGAGGTGCGAACTCCGCTCGCTCGATTCCACTGACATCTTGCTGGTTTCGTGATCCTCCTTCGATGTCGTCGATAACGGCCCTCAGCGCAGCGAGGTCGAAACCTGCGCACGCAGGTAATTCCGAAGAAACATCGTCAGCTACGTCACTGGGCTCACGCCTTGTTCCCGAAGGGTCCAGCGTGGATGTCGTAGCTTCCGGTGCATTGGCTTCACGCGGAGGTAGGTCGCCATCGTCCCTGGGCTGTTGTTCTGGCTTTTGAGTTTGACGTCCAACTGAGGAAACTGAGGGGGGGTATGACGTTGGTGTTGACTCATTGGGGGAACGCGGCCTGCTTCTTGAAAACCAGCCCTTCTTTTGGACCTCCTCACCTTCGCGCACCACGATACGGTCTTCTTCGAAATCAGGTTGCTGCAAAGGTTGATCGTCGCGATTCAGAACTCAAAATTAATAATTGCGCGGATCGTACCTCGGGCTCGTCGAAGTGATCAGCCGAGACAGGGAAGCCCAGCTGATCTAGAATCAGTGGCATAAACGTACGGTAACTTGTATGTCCCGCGACCTTATCGGTGACATCAACGTTTTCCAACCCAGGGACATTCTCTACAGGACGCAGGCCGGCAACGGTCCCTACACCACCACTTGTTGCGCGGAAAAGGTAATTGAGGACCCAATCGCTGCGCGAAAATCCGTTCACGAATCGACCCGAGACAACAAAACGAATTTGGGACCATGTCTTTTGTGGAGCCGTGAGGGTGGCACCCAACAAAATAACATCCTGGACAACGCCGAAAGCCTTTTGCTTGGCGAGCTCTACCAAAGCGTAGAAAATGACCCGTGCGCCAAGAGAGAACCCAATAAGTGTGACTGGCCGGACACCAAGATGGCGCCGGATGAGGATGTCTGCTAGGACGCTACCTGCCGCTTTGGCTCGATCAAGAGCATTATTCCAGGGGTTGTCGATCAAGTACCCCAGTTTTGTCAGGACTGTACAGACGGCGTGAAGTACAGGAACATAGACGAAAAAAAAAAGAATATGCTTACTGATAGGCCACTGTAAGGCTGTCATTAGCGCCGTCATGGCAGTCGCTGCGAGAACGGTCTGTCCGATTTGGGAGAGAATCTCGGCAGTCATTATCCGCAATGCACTTCCAGTCTCACGGATCATCTCAGGTTCCCATAAAACGCTGAAGACGTCCCCTACAACCGGGTCAAGAACGCTGAATGGCAAGCGAGGGTCATCGAGCTCCCCATTCAAAAATCTAACGTAAAATGACATGGGCAGTTAATAAAAGACAAGGGACTTGTCCAGAACACGAACACGAGGCTTACCCTGGCACTGTGATTATAGCATTTACTCGCTTGTTGTTGTGTAACGGCAGGATGTCAAATGTCCGGACAACTCTAGTTCTCCGCGCCATACCCCTGGCTGCTATGCCTGACCCTGTTAGGACACCTCCAGTTGTTATGACTGCAGCACCCCCGACACCACCGAGGAATCCAGTAGTTCCTGATATGCCGATCGTCGTAAATGCTGCACCAAGGCCCGCTCCAATTACAGGTGCTAGCAGACCCGCCGATAACCCGATTACAAGCCCACCACCTGGCGAAAACGAAAGGTGGTGAATATGAGTTATTGAAAGGCGAACAAAAGTACGTACCAAGAGTAGCTAGGCCGACCATCATATATCGTCGTCGTCGCGAGGATTTCTGTCGACCCTCGATGATCTCCCGTTGTTCCATGTTTTCGACATCCTCCTGAATCTCTAGAGCCTCTGTGACCCGTTGCTCGAACTTGACCACGTCTATCCAACCAAAGCCAAGACAGATGGCGATCGTCTCAAGGAGAACGCGTGATCTCGCATCGTAAACACTATCTGCGATCAGGACCAGGAAGAGGTCGCACAGTACGGTCCACCGGATATCAAGAGTCACGTTCTCGTCCGCAGCTGAAAGTGAGGTTGATACGCCGGGAACTGCCGCGGTAGATGTCGTCTCCAAGACTCGAGATGTCGTTTGGAATGCCTCTGATTTGGCCGTGGCCGGGGGTGTTGAAGGACCATTCGGCGAGGCGGACGGTTCGACGACGGTGATTTCAGATATGTCATCGGACTCAGATGACGCTTCGGTCTCTGCTTCTACTTTCCGCAGCTCTGACTGCCGTTTCGCTTCCGCGGGGTCATACTCGGGGTTAGCAACGGTGTGTGTTGTCATGAGAGCGGGCACCAGATCGCTGGGTTGCACCCCATGTTCGGCGAGATTCTCAATCATTTTCTGCTCTGAGAGTCAGATCAGCGCTTCCAGTGGACACCGTGAAGCTAGCGAGACGTACCTGCTGTCGCGAGTTCCATATGATAATACAAACGACCGAGGATCTTCATCCGCCATAGCTCCATGTCTTGAACCGCAGCTTTGGAGTCCTTTCCAACGGGTTTCTTCAGCTTGTTACGCATTTCCGTAGAGACGAGTGCGCAGAGGCCGACGTAAGCGATGCGCTGAGCCTCCGTGAGCATGTTCTTCGTTTGCTGCATCTGGCTGAGCGGCGTCATGGCCTGGTCCTCATCGAACAGATATTTCGTACGAAGATGGACTTCGTCCGCATCCTCCTCCTCGCGCATGCGCAGTCGCGTGTATTCGCTTTCATTGTGGGCAACCTTTGATCGCCACTCGTGGCCCTCATAATCGACGTCGAGGATGGCACCCGTCGCATTGCTCATGCCTCCTCCCTGGCTATCCTTTTTGGCCTGTGGGTTGTAGTGAAATCGCTTCTGATCCTCTTCATCTAGCCCGCCTGCTACTCCAGCGAATTCATCTGAATCGCGGACAATGGGCATGTCTTCCCAACCACCGTCGTCGAAAAAGTCATCGAGGGATGCGAGTGGCGGTGGCGGGATGGACATGGGGAATATTAGAAGGGTACTATGAAAACTTAGGAGTGAAATCAGACGGAGGACGGGTTAGGTGAGGAACGGAATGGGTGGCGAGTATCGGATGACTCCCACCACGTGTTCATAAAAGTTGTCACACCACCACGCCGCCAGATCACAATCATGCCCGCCATCATTTTACGACTTGTTCGGTTGAAGAAAACGTCCCCTACACATGTTGGCAGCGGGGCGCACAAGTGTTGGCCAACATGTGACCCTTCCTTTTCTCAAAGCACCAGGGCCTGCCCCCCCCCTCCTGATCCAGGAAACCAGGTTCTGTACCGAACAAGTTTATAATTATCCGATCACTGTCGGGTGTATCATATGCAGACGCCCCTCATTTCATGCCAACCCCACGACCGGCCCATGCATGTCATCAGGGGAGAAAAAAGGGTACTCAGGAGCAGGCTGCCATGGCACTCCTTCCCGGACGTGTGGGATGATAGAGCCTCGAAGAGGATCAGATGGCAAATATACAGTAAGACAGGAGCCCGCCCATGATGAACGGGGGTTACACCTTCGTCTTTTCCTTCGATTCCTGCTTTTCCTGTACGCGTTGGCGTGCCGCTTCCTGCTTCAACGCGGCCTTGATCCCCCTTTGCCGCTTCCTTCGGCCTTTACCCCGTTTTGGGCCCTCAATAGGGATCGGTTCTGCGAGACGTTGCTTTCGTGCGGCAAGTTTCTCGGCGCGAAGCTTCTCTCGCTTTTTGTCGCGTTTTCTCAACGTACTCATTGACGATTTGAGTAATGCGCCGTAAGCACCAAGGAATTTGTCCAGTTGCCCTGATGTTATCTGTGATGAAAGCTGAGCAGTGGAATCGCCGTGGATTCGTGGAAATGTGCACACATGCGTAGAGATCTTCACTTCCTTCCCGTCAGTTGCACGAATGATACATGGATATTCTCGGGTGTCATCAGCAGAACCCATCGTCACATCGTCCCCATCATGAGTTACTGTAAGACCGAATGAGGAGATGAAGAGTAGTGGCAAGAGGGTCCTCACATCTCTTATGCGTGAGCCATATCGTTCCGTGATCCTTCGATGGTTGAAACAGCGAAGACAACCGGGATAAGAACTAGAACAGCTGATCATCGGTTATTCTGCCATGGTTTCTTTGTAGCTCGGCACACTCACTGTGTCGTTGTCCACCAGCTGCATGAAATAAGACACAAAACTCGTCGACAAACGGTAAATCCGAGGAATCGGTGAGGCTGATTATGTAATATTCGGATTGCCACAAACATTTCGCAGTCAAAAAGTTTTCTTGCGTTGAAGGGCTCCAGCCTTCAGAGTATTGACTCATATGTCCTTTGACGTTTACCGTACCAGCCGTGCACGATGCACCACCTGAGCGCGCACGCGACGTTCCCAGGCGTACAAGATGGTGCATCGCTCTTGTTAGCGTTCCACGCACGACCTCAAACGGCCGTTCTCATCCTCGGTGGGGATCAACTCGCTGCGTCTCGTGCTTTCTCCGCACTCGAGGCCAATTACGAAGTGGTCATCATGGCGCCGGGTGGCCATACCTCCGTTTGCGAGGAGCTCGCCTGGCGCGCAGCCCAAGACCAGCTTACCATCGTCGATTTCGAGTCAGACACTACCCCTGCGAATGTCGACGAGCGCGACGACGGCCTCGCGTTGGCCAGTTATCTCGATGCACACCTCTCTGTGCGTCTCGTCTTCGTCACAGACACAGTTCTCGGTGGCAGCAGCTCCACGCCACGCCGCAGTCGTGCGTCCGCCGAGCAACTCTATGGCGTGTGCCGTGGGCGGCGTGTGTCCGTGAATATGACAGACATGCCAGACCTGTGCGACTTCACCCTACCGTCGGCACATCGCGTGCCGGGTACACCCCTCCAACTCGCCGTGACGACGAACGGCCAGGGGTGTCGGCTTGGCGCGCGCATTCGGCGTGAACTTGTCGCTCGTCTTCCGCGTGATGCAGGCACGGCGGTTGTACGTGTGGGAGAGCTGCGCCGCCTTGCGCGTGCTGAGGGTGAGGCAGATGACGAGCATCACACCCTGACTCCTAATCAACCTGTGCCCCAACGGAGCTTGAACGGGGAGGAGACGGACGCCGAGCGATCGGCGCGCCGGATGCGCTGGGTGGCACAGATCAGCGAGTATTGGTCGTATTCACATCTCTCAAATCTCACGAAAGAGGGGATGGGGAAAGTTCTGAGCGGTGACGGGCTTGACGTTCCCTCCGAATCAACACGGGGTGACATCGGAGAGAGCTCGCGACATGGACTTGTTGTCACCCCATCCTCACCTCGTGGCACCATATTCCTCGTGGGATCCGGTCCAGGTCACCCGGGCCTGCTCACGGTGGCAACGCGTAACATCCTTACGAAAGAGGCAGATCTCGTCCTCTCGGACAAGCTCGTACCAGAGGCGGTACTCGCACTCATACCAAAAAATGTCGAAGTTCGCATTGCTCGCAAGTTTCCCGGGAATGCCGAAGGTGCGCAGCAAGAGATGATGGAAGCTGCCCTCGACGCAGCAAGCCGTGGGTTGACGGTCGTGAGGGTGCGCTATCAAACCCCTCTTTGTCCATCGATGCTTTCTGATGGAACGCAGCTCAAACAGGGTGACCCGACGGTATACGGCCGTGTGGGTGAAGAGATACTCTATTTCCGCGAAAGGGGTCTCGAACCTATCGTTATCCCAGGCGTTAGTTCTGCGCTTGCAGGTCCCGTTTGTGCGGGCATCCCGGTCACCCAACGTGGCGCGGCAGAGTCGTTCATCGTATGCACCGGAGTTGGGCGGCAGGGTAACGATGTTGTACTCCCAGGCTACGAACGGACACGCACGCTCGTTATTCTCATGGGTGTGGCTCGGATCGCGCAGGTACTTGAAACCTTGCAAACGCCGCTCTCAGCTGGCCGACGTGATGGCTCCCCATATCCTGCACACACTCCAATTGCTATAATCGAGCGAGCCTCGATGCCAGATCAACGAGTCATCACGTCGACGCTAGCCCACGTCACGACAGCACTAGAAAGTAGTGGAGCACAGCGACCGCCAGGAATGATCGTCGTTGGATGGTCTGTGTTGTCGTTGTGGGGGAGCGGAGACATAGCCATTCTAAACAAAGGTGCGGAACAAGAGGACGAGTCGAGGATAGAACGATGGTTAGGCGGGCAGTCCTGGAGGGTGATTGAGGGATTTATGGGTGATTGGGAGAGCTTATGAGAGAGCACCACATGCCAGTGGATATTATTCCGATTTTGATGTATCGATAATGCCCCAGTTCAAATACACCTTCCCTCTGCCTCCGGCTTCTCTGAAATGCCTCCTGAGCGTACGCGGTCACTTAAGAGGATGTAGATGGTGAAGACCTGGCGAGGAAACGGGGCCGGGGCTGATCAAATGAGTCCCGAACCATTGGTTGACGGCGCGGAACGGGCAACTCGGTCTTTTCCGAACAGGGAAAAGGAAAATACCCACCAAAATTGCCGACGCAACGCACTCACCCCCAGTTACACTTTCCCTCCCAGTTCCTCCGTTCTCCGCATCGTCGTCGTTGCTGTCGCTAGCCACCCTCTCCTCCTCCAGCCATCCATGCGCACGCAACTCATCTCTACCCTTCTTCGAGCCCGCCCGGCTACCGTCTCGTGTGTGACGCCGAGGCTCGCCCGCGCCTCGTCAAACACACATCACCAAGAGACCTTCGAGTCGTTCACGGAGCGCTACGTCAACTTCTTCCAATCCGCGGAGGACCTTTTCGAGGTCCAGCGCGGACTGAACAACTGCTTTGCGCACGACCTCGTACCTGCGCCCGCCGTCGTCGAGTCTGCGCTCCGTGCGTCGCGCCGCGTGAACGACTACGCCACCGCTGTCAGGGTTTTTGAAGGCATCAAGGAGAAGGTCGAGAATAAGACTCAATACCAGGCATATCTGGATGAGCTCAAGCCGGTTCGGGAAGAGCTGGGTGCGTTCTTGCTTCGTTGTGGGTCTCCCTCATGTCCGTTATCTTACCGTGTTCCGCTCGCGTACAGGCATAGACATAAAAGAAGACTTGTTTTCTTCATAGACCCCGCATATCTCATTACTTTAAGTGAGTCGAGTGCAATTATTTTTCCTGTTCCCTGCTGACATCGTTTTTAAGAGTATGTTGGCATCACAATAGCTAGTTGTCCCGCATGCTGTGCCGTGCGGACCTTTTTATTAACCAGTTTCAACAATCACAATGATACTCGGTCCTGCGGCAAACGTTCCTTGGGCTTATTCTCTCTGAAGAAAGTGCATGTAATTTGAAGGCTGAGCGTTGTAGTAGTGAGTCGTCGTCACGTGCTGAGAGAAATAGCGTGTTGCGTTTGTTTGGTTTACATACCGCATTGCCATTTGGTCTGGCCTTGATTCCAATAAACCCCTTAAATTCGGTCATTTTTGACTCTTTCCAGCTTCCCCTGATGAACATCCGCCACCCCTCCGCCATCAAGTCTGGCGCAACAAACAACATTTTTCATTCCGCGCTCAGAAGGACACGCACAGTAATAAACCACATCGTGAAGCCACGTCCTGTATGAGTCCCTGTTTGTCATGCGAATACACCGCCGAATCCACGTGTAGACTTTCGAGGTACCCCGTTCGTATACGAGCCCGCAGCGTCCCCGTGCGCACATGGCTATTCGCCTTTCTCTCGGAAGCTTATTTTCGTCCTAGTTGTCATCTACCCTGTGGCGAAGACACCTCCGATGTCCCCAGAAAGCCATTGGGAGGCTGTGAATGTATTAATCCCACAAAGCAACGACGTCGATGATGAGTCTGGGCAACTCGACGCACCCTTGGTATGCCGGCGTCCTCTGTACGCATACAGTGCGTTGACTCAATCATCTCCCTGTCACTCAAGCCGCATATATCCTGTTTTGACGGTCAAGCAAGTCCTTTATGTTTTCTCGGATATCTTTCTGTCTGATTTCGATACTTTTCTATCTCAGCATCATCGTGATTATAGAGCCGTGATTGGTACGGCTGGTCGGGTCACTTCTCTAAGGCGGGTCAAAGGAAACGTACGCTCAGTGAAGCACGGACATAAGTCCACGATATCTTTATCATTGTCTCAGCACAAACCCAACCACGTGGTCGAGAACCATACCCGTCCACTGCCTCCCAAATTCGGACCTAAACAGCTCACTCCAATTCTCGAGCAGGAAGACTCACCCGAGCTGGACCCCGGCATTCTCTCCCAAAGCGACAGTATTGACAGTGGTCTCGGAAATTCAGCAGATAGCGCCATCCATTTCGTCGACGAGGCTTCCGGGGCAACCTTTTCGCGTGTACAACATGCCTCGGGTACTTGCATCTCGGCCGAACAGTTTGTGCTCGAGCGCTCCAGTCTCGACTCTTCCCTGTCCTCGCACATCGGCAGCCCTCCTGCTTGCGCCGCCGCAGACCTTGATGCGCACAGCGAGTCACTACCCTCCTTGGTGCTTACGATCCCCACGCCAGCGTCGCCCCATTCACCCATCTTTTCACCTGGTGTGCATTTCACGACAGAGAAGTTTCTCGATGCGGCAGAGGCCGCTGCCCCCAGAGACCGTGCGCCGACGCTCCCGCAGTGCGACCATGGGCAAGAGGGTAAGCTATGTCGCGCCTGCGAATTGCAACTACTCGCGTGTCGCGTGTGGTTTCAGAATGCGGATGGGGGAGCGCGGGCGGCGTTGCACGAGCCATTTGTGCGTCCCGCTCAGAGCACGATGCGTACTCGCGCGGTGCTTGCCTCTCTAGGCGTTGGTACACAATGTCCACCGGGTGTCGGCCTGGGACTTGCAGACGTCCAGGACGAGGACGAGGGCGAAACCCTTCGAGACGAGGATGATGAAGATGATATCGACGATCCGGGGTCATTGGCGATCGAGGCTCCACCAGCGGCAAGACCCAGACTCGTTTCTCTTGACCGAGCGATTTCTTGGTCCAGGGTAGTTCTCGGCAAGCTACGCCTCCGCCTCCGAAGACCATCTCTATCTATGTCAATCCCATGGACTAGCAACAGACGTCGAAAACATCACCATTCATGACATCTTGCTCCTTTACCTGGGAACCTTGCTCCTCCCCAGAGAACCGTTGTACTTCGTTCACGCTTTTCGTCCACCCCAATGAATTCTTTTCAATAAACTCATTAAGCCCAGTCTCGTGGGCCTCATGACCTCGGAGTGCCTTCGCTTCTTTGGTTTGCATCATCCATTTATCGGGTCAAGGTATTCATTTTCACCACGGTTATTTACACCCGTATACATCAGGTGAGGATCAAGCGATGCACCAAAGTGAGGCTGCTTTCCCACTCCGCTGTATCCTCTATAGCCGCCTTACTGATTACTGAGGGGGCTACTCGTCATTCTTTGTCTGAACCTATTGTATGCCCCAGAGTGTCCTAGTAGTTGTCTAGTGTCAAGGGCTAAAGTTTCTTGCATGGCGCCCTTTGGGATAAGCTCTCGTTGATCGCCCACGCATTCATCACAGCCGCATAATCATAATGACCTTATCTGGCTCTTTTCCGACGTTTATTGGGAAGGTGGTTGGAAGAGCGAAGGAATCACGCGTGTCAGCAGCCAACACCGTGGCAAGCCTTTGCCCTGCGGAACACAGACTAGTCTGGACGAGAGTATTAATACTGACGAGGTCATTTTGTATTGTGACTCGACTGAAGGGCAGCTTCCAGATAACCAACCAGCTACTGCACTGATGGACGTTCCATTCCCAACGAAGTACGAGTACAGTACCATACTGAGACTAATATCAAACTTTGAATCTATTAGATCCGGCATGACCGATGTAAGATCTATCCTAGAGACAATGGGGTTGCCAATCCCAGATCTCAGTTGATGGTTTAGCATCGATTTCAGTACTACCAACACTCCACCAACGCGCGTTGCTTTGGCTGGTTATCTCACCCCAGTCTCACACCCCTGCTGGCTTTGTGACGGCGGCAGTCAGAACAATGGCCGCTCTGCGGGTGTGCGAGGAGGAAACAAGCTCCCACATTTCACATTATTTTGTCACCCTACTAACGCATTAAGAATGCCGCGGGCTCCGGAGTACTACTACTCACCACAAGTCACAATCGCGTATACCCTTTCCAGGCCACAATAACGCGGGGGCCTCTACGTAGTATTTCATATTCACACCTGCACCAGTATATATTTTATTCGGTACAAAGCCATAACAACGCACTTTTAAACACCCACTACACTGACTTGACCAAGCCCTCCCAACCAACGGCCTTGACCTTTCAATACTCTCGCACCCTTGTTTTTCATCCACAAATGGCATCATCATTTCCCTCCGCATCTCAACCTACCACCCCCACTCCCACATGGGTCGTACCGGAGTTGCTCCATCCGGCATCTTCCCAAGAATCTCTGCCAAGCTCCCATCTCGGACTTTACGACATGGCGAATGCCTTAGATCTAAACCTCCCTCCAAATGCACTCAGGGCCATAGCGCAGGGACAGGCCTCCGGGAGGCTGTCCGTGTTGCAAAACCATTATGCTGGCCAGCCTGACGGAGCGGGGAACTTGAAGTTGGTTGCGGCGGGAAAGCCCACAACAGTACAATCGCATCCTCACCCGACCATGCTGAAATCTGTGAGTGCGTCCGCTAATGCGCTTGGGGTGCCAGAAGCTGAACCGATTGTGCAGTCCCCAAGGGCAACCCTGCATCAGTCCCCACGAGTCAAGGTCCGCGCACGGTCAGGAAAGTCTAAAGCTAAAGGGACTGCTCCCCATGTTGCTCGAGGACCGTCCGATGACGTGATGCCCGCCATGCAGCGATTCCGGTGGGCGACTGCAACGGCAGAGGAGATATCTCGCCTCCCCGGGCTCAATGGTCTCCCGATTGTCCTCATCAATCTCATCCTACCGAGATTGAGGGCGTTCGTAGAGGAGTTCGAAAGCTCCACCCACAGCAACTCGCGGGCTGCAGGCCATGGGCAGAATTCACCGGCAGAGAGACCCGAGCTGCCACCCGTCGCGCGGTCGATTGGGTTGTTCCTGTCGACGCCACAACCTGAGCCGTCACTGCTGATGGAGCAGCTCGAACCTGCGTTCCTTGTGGCCGGGCAGCTTTCTGAACCGGATGAGTCGCCAGCGAGCATGCCAATGTTCGAAGAGTTGAGAGCTCTACAGCAGCAAGACAAGGATGGCGGGCCCGAGCCAACCGTTGAGGGGCCACCATCAGCGGCACTAGAGCGTCCGCTCGACCCGGAATATAGATGGGGCATGGAGGCCAGTCAAACAAGAAACTCGTTGACTCTTCCGACCCAAGAAGACATTGAGAGGTTGCTATGCGCCCTCTCTGAAGGGTCGAATGGCCCTTCCGAGCTCGGGGATGGCACAGCTTGGGGTGGCGTAGGGACGGGGGCCGTTGCTCAATTTGACTTTGGCACCTTCCTCGATGGCTGGGAAGGATTCGCCAGATTGTGAATGTCCAAAAAGGCGTAGGGTACTTTATCTTTGACGAACTCCTGTGGTTGCTTCAATGAATGGTTTTAGTAGTTTATGTGAATTCTTCGCTAAGTACACTTCCCTCTGACCACTAAACGACGAAATGTGATATGCACCAGTGGGATTGGGACCATTAAGCGCGCTGAGCACCCATGGGCTGTTACGAACCTTCATCTTGGTAGCACCTGGATCTTCAAGCTAAAGTCAACGTGCGGCAAGGACTCCGAACATCAATTTCTACTCGCATAAAATGATCAAGAATCCTCACCAGTGCAGCGTAGGTATGCGGGGGTCCACTTACCAGCGATGACACGTTCGCGTGCAAGTTACTTTCGGCAATGCCCCCGAGAGTCTCGAGGAGGAACTTCTTCCCCTCCCGTCCAGCACTTGCGCTCGCGCAGTGCAACGGAAGCGAGCTTGCTACCATCGATGCTGCTGGGCATGGCAGCGTCGGTGGCACTCGGTGCCAGCCGCAATGGCTTCGTCAGCCTCCTCTTTGTCCCACCTGAACATCCAGGAGAAGCGAAAAGTCACCTAGTTTGCACACGCGGTCGCTGCGGTAATAGATCTCGCCCCGCAGTCATGATGAGAAGAAGGAATAGTGAATGAATGACGATAAGCCCTACTGGCTGACCAGATGTCATAGCCTTTGAGCATTATCATGTTCGAAACGTCGAATCGATGTGGATATACAGCGCTGTGCCAAGTCCTTAATGCCTGGAACTGTCACACGTCCGATGAGTATCGATGAGTACTACTGTACTGTAGTACTATGAGTACTCGATTATGATTATGATTACGACGAAAGACGCCAATAGCAAAAAAAAAAAGTTGTAAATCCCCGACTCCGGCCCGGCCCGGCGTCTCCTCTTGCCCTCCATCAGCCAGTGTCGCAGCTAACAGCTAACTCGTGCGACGACTTATGCGCAATCTAGCCAGTGGCCACAGGTGCTGTCGTATGCTGCCCTGCCAGGCCTATAACAGATCTCATTCCCACGCCTCCGTCCTTAGTCTCTGATTCCTCCCCCGCGTGTGCGCGACTTGCTGCTAATCGACATTACTGTCTCTTCTTCCGCGTGGATGTGTGGATCCAACTCCGTCTTGTTTTCATCAAGCTCAGTCGATCTCTATCAGGAGTGGCCATGTGGGGCTTGGGCCTGTGTTTTCTCCAGTGTCGCTAGCCAGAAACAGAATCATGTCTGGGTCGGTGTTATTTTCAATGTCACTAGTTCTCGCTGAACCGACTACTCCCTGCGCTGAGTACGCCCACGTTACTCCCCAAACGTGATCACGCATGTGTTCATAGTTTTATGTTGCGGTAGCGTATATTATCTCTTCCCCTCACAGTTTCCGCCCCGGTAACATTTCAGTGCTTAGCACTACGGATACGAATTCCTAGTGGCACCCCCACTCATATATCTTTGAGGGTCTAGTTTCAAGAGCAAAGGTGCTTGGCGACATGGCAAACGACAGGGAGGAGGCGTACTTTACTTGGCCAGTAGTGCCCGCAGCGACGCCATTGAGAAGTGTATTGACGGCATCTCCTAGTGTGCGTCCACCGAAGAGACCTATGTCTGGTGTGATCAAGCTCATACTCAATGGGACGTGGGCTCGAGCGCGTACTACCGTCGAAGGGATCAGGAATTCGGGGATAACTTGAATGGGCCTGTCGCCGCCTGTAGTGATTGGTCTGTCGCCGCCTGGAGTAATAGGCCTGTCACCGCTTGGAGGAGTAGACCTGTCAGCCTCCAACAAGGCATGTCGCCGTTTTAATGGCATGCTGTACTGTATAGAATTGTAGAATTCGTTTCCGTCGGTCAGTCCATTTTGAGTGTAGATCTGAGAATCTGCCGACGAGGCGTGACACAAAGAACCGTCTGACATGAATACAGTAACGTTAGGATCTACTTTTCTGCTTTTCTATCCGAGAGGGGTTACGACAACTCGCAAAACGCAAAACATTCGTGGATCAGCCAGAGACGAAGTGAAGGAAAGTCTGTGATGTCGCTTTGTCACCAATATCTTCGTATCGGCTGAATGGCGATCGCATAAGAGTAGACTAAGCATGTTTCTGCACGGAAGACGGGCTGCGCGGAATCCGCGGATGCTGGAGAGAGAACTCAAACTCGGACTCGTGTACTCCGGCAGTACTGTAGTTGCGGGATAGCCACTGTGTGGATTTCATAATATACCTCGTGGATTCATGAAATCTAATTGGCCAGCTGTCACTGCCTGTCAGAAACTAAATTGTAAAATTCACACAGTAATAGAGTAGTAGTGGGCAGTTTCAAAGGTGCTTCGATTTTTTAGTTGGCATCGGTTCTGTGTTCAATGGCTCAGTCGGGGAGGGGATACTAACGCTTTCTCCGCTAACCGGTGGGACAGGTGACGCGATGACGTTGGAATGGTCATCAATTGTGGCGCGTCCCACGATTCCCAGCTGCCGTGCGTGCGTAACGGTGATCTCTCTTGTTTGGTTCCAACGCTTCCTCTTCTCTGCATCATCTTTATCTTGTGCGATACAGGCGTATACTCCAAGCACTACATCCATCACTCAGGACTCAAGCCTCAGAGTCATGCACTGACAAACGGAGGGGTGTTTTAAAATACCCGGCATCACCGCGTGGTTGTACGGTACGGGACGTGTGGTCCTGCTCAATTTCGTGGTCGGACTATCCGAGTCGTCAACTTGTTTAGCTTCCATGATACCTATGACAAGTTTGATATTGCCCGGAAGATAGCTAGTTTAGAACCTTCGGTTGTTTGAAGAAAAGCGAAATGAAGGAATAGGAAAAGACATTCTTACTCCAAATGAAGCGAACGATCGGCGTGCTTCTGAAGCATAGTCATTGATTTCCGTCCTCATGCGCACACTGGCCTGGGTGCGCGAACTCGGATGCTACGGTAAATTTACTCCTCTGACTGTAGTAAGATCCACTTTGACAGCGTGCATGGTGGAATGGAAGAATGCCTCTGGAACAAAAATACACATCCTTTACGCGCGAGCCGACTCATGTCTCAACGGCTCGGATAAAGTACGGTACCTCCCCGATCAGTTCTGATAATGGCGCCGGAACAGCATTGGTGAAAGGTGAGAAATATCCCTACTGTATTCGCCTCTCCGTACTTGGGCACTGTAAATATTATGTCTGAAATTACATCCGTCGGTACTTCCGGGAACGACGACTCGGAGCAGGGAAGTCTTGTTGTCAACTTGACAACTCAAAGGGGTGGAAGCACATGGCTATGTGACATAGTACTATTACAGCAATGAAACTGTACGTCATTCATTACTAATGACGTACGGCCCGGGTTTCGAGCCAGCAGAAGCGCCTCGACTTGAAAAGCGTCTAGAAGCCGACTCTAGCCGACATTCATTTTCGCATATTACTTTCAAAAGACCGACTTTTAATTGCTTTTGTTTTTGTTTGACTGTGCGTGGTTGTGCGGAGGGAAAAGCGACGGACGCTCCTCTCGTGACAGTCTCGCTGTGGCGAAGGAGAACAAGTGAGCACGCAGGGAAGAGAGAAGAACACAAAGAGTAGGATTAGGAATGTACAACAAGATGATCAATGCTGATCCATGCACTCCACAAGAGCAGGAGATTTTGTTTAAATACATGCGCTACCTACGGTGATTCGTAGCAAAGTGAGGTATTTGGAGAATGAGACCACGGAGCCGAAGGTGGGAAAGCAACGCAGAAAGAATGAGGCAGTGGTCCCGGCGTCGTCGCGAGGTGGGACGCAGTGACGGCAGACGTTGAGAGTGAGCCAGAGCAATGTCAACGAGTTCAAAGCGAGAGGGGAAGTACGTATGGATAAACGACAAGGCCGCCAATGCGAGCTAAGGAAGGTTTGAGCTAGCGAAGGAGCTAAGGAAGGGAATGGAACGAAGGAACGAGTCCACTGTCAGTGACAGGAAAACTTGTAGCATTGACAGGTGCTCCGTCGTGGCCATTCACGCGTGGCCGTATGGCTTGCCTTGCAGTCTTTTTTTTCTTTGGATAATAAGAGGCGCCTGAATGGAGTATAAAGCAGAGCCACAGAGCAGAGCAACATCCCTACCTCCGAGTCCTACCAACAGTCTCATCCCATCTTCCACGCTCTGACTTACTGCGAACACAATGATGTTGACCAAACCCATCTTTGCTCTCTCTCTCGTTGCCTTCACTCTCGCCGCTCCATCCATTGAGCGTCGTCAGGCCGGCTTAGGTGGTACGTCCTGCTCCAGTCCATGCTCGTTCGTTAAAGCCTGAGTAAATTCAACGTAGGCCTCGTTGGTGGACTCTTGAAAGATGTCGGTACAGCTGTTGACGGGCTCCTGAGTGGCACACACGGAGCACCCGGCTTAAGCGGTATGTCCTGTTCGAGTCTGTTCATTTGTCAAAGCTTGAATAAATTCAACATAGCCGACGTCAAAGTACTCTTGGAAAATCTCGGTACAGCTGTTGACGAGCTCCTGAGTGGCGCACACGGAAGACCCGGCTTAGGTGGTACGTCCTGCTCGAGTCCATGCCCGTTCGTTAATGCCTGATTAAATTGAACGTAGGCGACGTTAAAGTACTCTTGAAAAATGTCGGTACAGCTGTAGACGAGCTCCTGACTGGTGCACACGGAGCATCCGGCCTAAGTGGTATGTCCTGCTCGAGTCGATGCCCGGTCGTTAAAGCCTGAATAAATTCAACCTAGCCGACGTCAAGGCACTCTTGGAAAATTTGGGTAAAGCCGTTGACAAGCTCCTGAGTGGCGCAGGCAAAGGACCCATCGAGCGCCGTGATGGCGGCTTAGGCGGTACGTCCTGTTCGAGTCTATGCCCGTACGATAAAGCCTGAATAAATTCAACGCAGCCGACGTTGAAGGACTCTTGGGAGGTGTCGCTACAGCTCTTGACAATCTCTTGAGTGGCGCACACGGAGGAGACGGCTTAAGCGGTATGTCTTGCTCGAGTCCATACCTGTTCGTTGAAGTCTGAATAAATCCAACATAGCTGACGTCAAGGCACTCTTGGACAACTTGGGTAAAGCTGTGGACAAGCTCCTGAGTGGTGCAGGCAAAGGACCCATCGAGCGCCGTGATGGCGGCTTAGGCGGTACGTTCTGTTCGAGTCTATTCCCGTTCGATAAAGCCTGAATAAATTCAACGCAGCCGACGTTGAAGTACTCTTGAAAAATGTTGCCACAGCTCTTTACAATCTCCTGAGTGGCGCACACGGAGGAGACGGTTTAAGCGGTATGTCCTGTTCGAGTTTATGCCCGTTCGTTAAAGTCTGAATAAATTCAACATAGCCGAGGTCAAGGGACTCTTGGTAAATTTGGGTATAGCTGTTGACGAGCTCGTGAGTGGCGCACATGGAGGAGACGGCTTAGGTGGTACGTCCTGCTCGAGTCTATGCCCGTTCGTGAAGGCCTGAATAAATTCAACGCAGGCGACCTTAAAGTACTCTTGAAAAACGTCGCTACAGCTCTTGACGCGCTCTTGACTGGCGCACACGGAGCACCCGGCCTAAGCAGTATGTCTTTCTCGAGTCCATGCTCATTCGTTAAAACCTGAATAAATTCAACGTAGCCGACATCAAAGCACTCTTGGAAAATTTGGGTAAAGCTGTTGCCAACCTCCTATAGGTGACGTTTCTGCATGAAGGTATTATTCCTCCTTAGGATTTAATATTGGCGTCGCTAATCCCTTTACTCTTGAAATTCAAGGACCACGTAGACGTGAAGGGGAGTGGATGCTAAGGGACAAATATCTGGTGTGTTAGGGATTAGCATATTACCAGAGACGGATTTTGTCAGGAGAGTAGCTCATAATCGAGGATGCAACTATGCTGAGACCAAGTAATGACGTTTGAGGTGTGACTTGAGCGTAGCAAGCAGTGAAGTGAGCAAGAACCAGGTAACATTGGGGATAACTCCGCCTTTCTGTGATGCAGTATTGCAGCCTGGATTGAACGCGAGTATTGCCAGTTGCACGCGGACTGACACCTGTCCCCACGACGACTTCTATGAGAGATTTTATAAGCTCAATGACAAGACACTGTAAGGTTGAACTATACGTCCACGCCGGAATAGAGACCACTGGCATCGTGGTAACTAACAGGACGCACGAGGTCCTATGACTGGGCATGAATTTATCGGACCGATATCTCATATTCTCTGCGTCTAGGGAGGTGGTTAGTTATCTCTGTGGGGAATGCCTGCTCGAACGGCTTCATACCTGAAGAGGAGTGTTTGCCAGTGATAGGGCCAAGTCGCAAGTCGCAGTCTGATCGAGCCTCAGCAACCAAATAACAACAAACTTCCGACGACTGCCACGTGGTTTGCGCGTGCCGCGTGCGCGCGGGTTGCGCGTCATTAATATTGCTGGCCACGCCCAGTGTCACACTGGCACGCACGATCATTGCCACTATGAAACATAAGGAGGGGCAGGTTGACACGGAAACATCTGCAAATCTCGAGGTAACAGTCATATCCCTTCCCCAAAGTTCTCGGCTCTCAACCCTTTAGGACTTTCGTAAATCCGTGGATGCCGATGCGGAGGACGCGATGATGTTCCGTATCTTTCCCCGCGAGGTAAATCGGCCTTTCATATCCGAATTGCACCATTATTCAGCCTTATTCTTCCAATCCCAGATCGTGTAGGGTCCTGCTAGTGGGCTTCAGAGACTCATCAAGTCAACCTCATCGCCGTCATGGATAAACCTGAGAATGCCTGAGTGTGTTCCCCTTCCTTTCTGTTTGTCGGTCCTGGGTCTCCAGTACCTAACATAGAATTGAAGAGTATGATTACCTTCCTCTTGTGGTTAAGCTACTTTCAATCAATTCGCCAGTGGTGACAACTTCGGTACGTTGGTACTTCTATTTCGCATGTGACCAGCCTCCGCTGAACAACATTTGCCGAAGGTGTACAAATTCAGGAAGGTAGAACATCTGAGCTCTCCTGACTGCTCAATTTTGACGTCTTCTCAGAAGTCTTAAAATAAGCTGCACCGTTCTCAAGAGAGCGGTTATAATATACGGGACGGTGTCCGGCAGCACCATTTGAACAGGGCAAAGATCTGCTCGAATATCATCAAATATCCTCACTTGGAGGTCTATGCCGTACGCATTCCGCACTCATGCTGTCGTAGTTGGTGTTAAAAGAGCACGATGACAAAGAGTTGTACATTGCAAGACAGAGCCC
>Ga0307512_10002011_pt1 | contig 26983 bp, 29 predicted proteins | sample 14_EM_MG_FD_200267 | JGI IMG/M metagenome (GOLD analysis project Ga0307512, IMG submission 200267) | Populus trichocarpa ectomycorrhiza microbial communities from riparian zone in the Pacific Northwest, United States - 14_EM | ecosystem: Host-associated > Plants > Roots > Unclassified | place... | reverse complement strand
GGCGAGCCGGCTAGATGGCGGAGCTCCCCCCCCGCTACCCTTCATCCCCGCTGACATATGAAAGTTGAGAGATGGACCAGAACAGAAAAGAAAAGACAAGAAAAGAAAAGAGAACGTATATAAGTCCACTGCCGCATCCCCCCCGCACCTGAGTCAGCCTCTACGCCCGCTCCATACCGCCATTCATTTGGGCGCTACAGCAGTGGATGCAGTACCAAGAGAGGATGAGCAACTGGATGAAGAGGACGAAGAGGACGAAGAGGAAGAGAACTTCGAACTTGGTGTTATGTAATGGGGATTTATACAGCACTACTACAGACTACAGCTGAACTTGATCTTGTCTCTTATTATAAGATTGTACATAATGCTGGCACTGGTCCGCACCGGGATGGCAGTCTGTGGCTTGCTCCGGTCTGCCCTTCCCGCTGGACCGGATCGTACTGAGCCCTACCGCAGACTGGGATTGTCCGAACCGGTGGAATCATTGGCCTGTTCCCCCGAGTCCTTACCGCGTCAGACTGCTACCTCCCGACTTGTTCTCGACGCTGCTTGATCTCTTGCTTGATCTCATGTTTCCTGTGCACCCAGCCACGTACACACACATTTCCCCCCAACCTGCACAACCTTTTCCTCAAAACTATGAAGCCTGTTAAGAGGAGATCTTCTAGGTCCCCATCTCATCGCCGCCCTACTAAGATCGGCCCAAGCCGCGACAACCGCCGACCATTGGAACATAGTCTTACCTGTTTGCACAACCCCTCCAATGCATCATCAATAACAACACACAGTGCAGCTTATTCTGGGAGAGAAGCTCCTCCGTCCATCACCATGGAACATGCCTCCTTGGATCCATTCCTCCGTCGTCCTCTGTCTAGAGTAGACCCTAGATCGTCGCATGGGATCTCTTCCAGGTACCGCGTCAACCAGTCCCATTCAGGCCCGCAAACCATGGGCTTGACACCTACAGAGAATGTTCGACCGTTGTATAAGTACGATACGGGAAAGACAGAGACTTCGGCTCATTTACTACAACGAGATTTCGCTCGATTCGTCACCGGAGCCGGAGCTGGACCTTCATCAAATGTCTGGAGTGGAACAACAGTAGTCCCGCACGTACGCGCTCGTCAAAATAATAATTCACCGGTATTCGATGTTATGGGTTCCACCGCGGATGTTGACGTCCTGGGTCATGACACCGCTACACTGAAGCCGCCAGTCCTTTTCCCTGGATTCGAGGATGACCTAAATGATTTCGAATTTGACGCCTTCGTCTCCTCCCTAGTATGTATACCGAGAGTTCTCTCTGACACAACTAAATACGTTGAAGGGAATGGAGGCTTGTTCGGAGAACAAAAGAACGTGCATGATATCGGCCCTCAAGATCCTTCAGACACTGCATACTCCTTCCCCAGCTTGCTTGTACGCCTGCGACGAAACTTCCATACCCAGCCGTCGTCAACCGCGGATGATAGACTCTGTTCTCTCGACCAATAGAGAAGTTGTCCTATCCGTCTCTAATATTCTCAAATGCTCTTGTTCATCGAGCTCCCAGGTGCAGCTGGTCCTCACCCTCATCTGCGGCAAGCTCATAGCCTGGTATCGAGCTGTGATACGAGCCGACGATGATGTCAGCGACAGTCCCTCCTCCTCCTCCTCCATGGTGCGCGCCATCGTCAATAACAACCTAAATGATAAAGACCTGACAGAACGTGTCTTGCATCAGCCTATCACTGTGGGCGAGTATTCACTCGATGTGGCACTGGAGGGCAAGCTCCGAGCGCAAATCGTCTTCAGCGAGCTGCAACAGCTGGAAGGCTTGGTCGAAAAGCTTTCCAGACGTATTCAGGAGGCTAGGTTGGGAAATCTTGACACGGCTGCGCCCGCGAGAAGTGCAAACGCCTCGGCCCCGAGGGCTTCCGCCGCCCACGTCGCCGTTGATTTAGACTACCCAACACCACCACCACCGGACGAGATAGGACTCGCAGAAGTAACCCACCCAAGTTTATGCTCATTCCTTCAGAAACAGCTGCAGGTAGCAAAGGCGGAAACAACTCAGATTCTAAGCGATGAGCGTAGTGCGGCTCGGGGGGGATTCAAGGGAACATTTTCACTGGGGTGACGATATATTGTAGAATCTCTGTAACATAAATGTAATATCTGCTTTGTCTTGTTTTCGGTGTTGTCAATTGAATGTGCTTTGAGGCTTGGGGAGATTATTAATGCATTGGAAATGTTGGAAACCTAACAAATGAAGCACCCATGACTACTATGATGCCAGCGAGAAAAGCATGCACCGCCCTCAGGCTTGCAAAACGCTACAGGGGGAGTGCATATAGGGCGCTCGAATTGCGTGAGCTTTGGTCATCGCCTCCCATCTCTATAATCCGCTCTGCATACGATACATATGCATCTCTTGGTGATCTTGACAAGACGATGAGCTTGAGACTCTCTCCTTCATCACTCCAATCCTACTGAAGACCACACGAACAGGTAGACTGTGAAGTTAGCTCTCTTTTAAAGTCCATACCGAGCCCAATCGCATAAGAACTGGTGGAGGTAATTGACAAAAACCGCACAGAAAACTTGGGGTGTCTACCTGGAGCAGACAAAAAAGTACGGTTCACCTATCGGGAGAAACCTTTTTTCACGATGCTACGTAGCTTCGATCTTTGAAGCCGAAATGTAGAACCGATACAGCGACAAGGATAGACGTTTAAATGCGGCTATGAGAACCATTTCAAAATCTATCAAGGCAGCGCGCCTATCGACTCGATAGCGAGCAGCACTTCCAGATCAACGATCGAAGCCAGGTAACCCAGTGTTATGGCACGTGGCTAGGGTTGTCAAAGTATGGCAGCCGGAATATATTACCTTCCGTTGCACGTATGTGGAACGGTAGCGAGAATTAATGCAAAAGACCAAGTTTCCAAGTTTCATCCGTCCATAAGATACGGTATTGTCAAGCCTGCATTAATTTATCAGCTTTAAGTGGCCACGAAATGGATATTTATGGTTATCCTCGCTAAAAATCGGTCTTTTTCTCCCCGTGAAAACCCATGATTGCAGAAAGTATTTAGGGCAGTTAAAATAGCAAGATTTCATGCGGTCAGATTTCATGCGGTCAGATTTCATGCGGCCAGATTTCATGCAGGCCAGCCGAGCCTATCCGGATCTACTGCTTGCTACCGGTGTGTTGCCTACCGGCCCGTGGTACCGAGACCCAATTGCGTTTGCTGTTACCAAAACTATTCTTCTGAGGCGAGCATCCCTTCGCCGTACTCTAACCGCCCTGGGCATGGGTCTTAGCTGACGTTGAATTGGGAAGGGAAGGGGACGGTTGTTGCCAATAATACATACAGGTTGCCTGATTTGATATCGCAATGCCATCCTACCGCGGTTTTGAACCAGCCTGAAATTTATGTAGCCCACAAAAGCAAACCGCCCTTTTTTGCCCTTGATGTGAATTCGTTAAATTCCTCTGTATCAGGTAATTCTCTAGCCCAATAAAGGTGATCTCTCTCCTGAAACAGACATTATCCCTGCTAGCGGATTTTGACGCCGCTAACAGCGAAATCCGGTGTTTTGCTATGGCAGAGCAGAAACGCAGTGCTACCTTGCGCGCATTCACACCTCCAGTGACGGTACTTAGGAAGGGCGAATGGGCAGCAACCCTTGGGACTGATTGCATAGCGAACATTGCCCCGGGATTGTGTTCCCATAGCTTTAGATTTTTAGGTGGAGGGCGGCTCATTGCAAGGAACATCCATTCATGGATGTGATCTGAGGTGAGTCAAAGTCGCTACTCGTACTACTCGAATTACATCAATCCAGCCCAAGGGATGATAACACCACCATGGTGAGACTGCACTGTAACTAATGTTAAGCAACGATCGGGTTTCACTGTCCGTTGGATATATCCAACAGGCAGTTGGCGTCCAGCACAATATCCAGGCCTCCCTATTAAGTTTGCTTCCTTGCCTCTCAGGCAACAAGGCTGGGAACGAGCTTCTTCTCGCTGTAGCGCTTATGTCAGCGTATCAACCGATTGCGATTTTCTCGTATCTCGCTCGTACAGAGCCGCAAGTTGTCAAGACCCCGCTCGCAACAGCACCAAACCGGGAGCCCAAAGTTCTCTTTTTTTTTTAATCTATTATTAACTAAATACTCAAGAAGCCACCGAGAATCGATTGTCGCGTTTCGGATTTCGATACCACGGGCCAGATCTCTCAATTTTCCATACAAAACGCCCGACGGCCCCCCTTTGTTCAAGTACCCACGCTAACGACTTCACTTAGACACTATGGTAAATTTTTTTGGCGGGTTACATGCCTATAATAGTAGTAGCAATCATCTAGATCCATGACTCCTACTCCTCCCAGCAGACATAATCTGGAAAGTACCGGCTGTGAATCCTTCGCGCGTAGTCCACCACGGTGGGGAAACTTTTGACGATCTTCTGGGACTCGGGGTTTCTAGTAAAGAAACAATCAGCACAGTCGTGAAACCAAACGTACAAGGGAAAACACATACGCAGTGCACACAAGCACTGAAACAATGAAGCCGAACACCACTGCATCCACTTCTGACGGGGCACTCCCTCCCCAGATCCAAAACACGGCGTCATCACCAGCAGTCTTGTTGTTCTTCCTCCTCGACTCAACGAGCAGCGCATTGATATTCTCCCAGACCTCCTGCTTCAGCGAGCTGATCTCATCGCCCGAGAGGCGGCCTGTGCCCTGACCGTATAGATAGGCGCTCATTTTGCGGTAAGCAAGCAGTCCGACGAGGACTTGGATGAGATAGGGTAGCACGGAGAGAACTTTCGAGCGCATGGTGTAGTAATTGTCATTCCATCTTTCGTGGGTCTAGAGTGGGTGACCGATTACTAGTTAGTAGTCGTTTTGTATTTGAGGGGGGGAAGGGGAGGAGGAGAATTGGAACGGAGGAGTAGTACACTCACCTGGTAGAAATACAGCTTTTCTTCCAACAGTGCTCGGGTAGCTAAATCATGCGCTTTCTCGGTTGGGGAGAGTTTGGCATTGAGGTCAAGCAACAAGCCATCCTCAACAAAGGTTTGGATGATGGCCGTTGTATCTCCAAGAACTGTGGGAGTAGTAGTAGACTCCGTCTTCGAGATGGCGACGTAAGGAATCTTGCCCCTTGGAGCCTTGGCCAAGGATCCGGGCTCGGCGCGGTAAGGCAGTCCGGCAAAGCGCAGGCGCGCTTCGAGTTTGGTGACGAAGGGCGACCAGGCGTAGACTGCTGAAGCTTGGAAGCCGCGGTAGAGAGTGATGTTGGGATGAGGTTTGAGATGAGAGGCCATCATTGTTTGTTTGTCTGCGGGCGACCTTGCTTGCGATGAGACGAGGGGCGACGAGAGCGGCGGCTCCAGGGACAAATATATATATATATCGTGTGTACATATAACCCTGATTTCGGCGTCGAGATTTTGTGCGCGGCTTGGCATCATTGCATCCCTTTGGTCGTTTCAGATCTAAACCAAAAACCGCGCGACAGGGGGGTTTGTTCAAGATTACTTGCGCCGAGATTAAGTCCCGAGCCACTTTTGGAGATCACTGCCTCGGGACTTAATCTCGCCGCAAGTATCTTCCATAATATTACTGAGGGCTTCGGATTCCGAATGTTCGGATCACTTTATGGCCGACTCGAGTACTAAGGATGGACTTCGGAGTCCGAACAATTGCCCTCGAAGGGCGCTAGCGTCGTCCCGGCGACAGACAACTGTACTGTGTACATACTGCTAGATGAGATCCCAAATCGTCTACGGATATCTTCCGGTTTGAGCACTCAGATTTGCTGTCATTTCAGATGGAAAGAGAGAGAGGATTGGGGCTGGTGTCGGTAGGCGTATGACAGCGAACAGTATTCGGTCCCACACATAACCATGGATTGAATTCTGAAAGAGAGACAAAAGAACAGTGGTTGGAGTAGAAGAAGTTGATCTCAGATGAGCATATGCATTAATCTCTGTGAGCCCGGAATCCTGAATATCCTGTTATTCTTTCTATCTATTGTATCTCCGTCGATTCCATCTATTTCAACGCCACAACAATGACCGAATTCCGCATCACCGGCATATAAGTCTTGATCTCCAGGACCTTCAATCCGGCGCGATCAAGCAGCGTAAGCCACTGATCTACACTCCGCTCCATGGCACCCAGCATGGTATACATGTGCAGATCCAGACAGGCGGACCACCAGTGAACGCCTGTGTTGGGCAGGACCATGTCGTCGATTAGAATGCGCGAATCTGACGTCATGGCCGGGATGATGTTTTTTAGGATCGCCTCGGCCTTGTCGTCGTCCCAGTCGTGGAGCACGGTGCGCAGGTAGTAGAACTTGGCTCCTTTCCTATGTGTTAGCCAGCAGCTTCTTTAACAAAAACTCAGGGAGGGCCAAGCATACCTTTGACAGGCTGAGGATTGAAGAAGTTATGAGCCATAAACTCCACTCCCGTGATTGCTGGAGCAGCCTTTACAGTCTCCTCCAAATCCTGCACAATGACACGGCCTGGTAGATTCGGAAATCTAGCCCTTAACCGCGCGCTCTGATGACCGATGCTACCGCCGACGTCGACAAAGAGGGGTGTATCGGACTCAACGGACGCAAGAAGCTCAGCCGTAAACGGTGCGACGTCGAGCCAATCCCCATCGCGCGGAACGCTCATGAGTTGTTGGAACCACTTGAGCTTGTCGGGATGCTGCTTCGCCCAGGGGAAGAAGCCGAGGTCGGTATTCATGCCCTTGTGCCATGTCAATTTGCCGTCGGGAGACTGGGTCTGATACTTGATTTCCTGCAAGTAATCTGGGAAGGCTTGATAGACTGGTCCACCAATGCTGAAGCTATCGCTGGCGTCAGTACAAATATCTATCGACCCCCACAGAGAGAGAAAACGAAACAGGCGTGCCACTTACGTGTAGGAGATGCTCCCCTCGATACCCGGATCAGCTAGGGTCTTGGTGGCGCTATTGCCGGTGAAGTGGTCTTTGCTCGTTTCCGTAACCCTGCGAACGGATGCTAGATATCGCATGATGCGACCTAGAAGCACCGGGTCTGCTCCGGACGCCTCTCCAAGTTTCTCCACGCTCAGCGGTGTGTCGCTTGTCGCCAGGGCCTTGAAAATCCCGAGATTGCAACCGGCGCGCACAACGGCTACTTCGAGGGACTACAATCGGTAGGTGGTGTTAGCATTTGACATTACGGTGTACGTAATGGAGAATCACGCACCGCATTGAACAAGCGCAACATGGTATCGTTAGGAGTTTCCATGGCATCGGCTGCTCCGCGTAAGGCATCTTGCAGCTTGAGTCTGCTCGTCTCGTCGAGGGATGTAGACGCACGTAGGCCGTTGATGGCGGCGATGATTGAATCCATGGTGTGTATGTGTGAACTGTAATGCCGCACGTTGTTCTTGCTTCTGGCTGCTCTGCTGTGTTCATTTGTTGACAGATCTTGGACTACAATTTATATTCCTCATATTCTCCTATAAATCTCATCTCACCGTTGCCTGGTCTCGGAATCCGGCTTTTGTTTTGTTTGTTTTAGCCATACCGTATTCACTCTGTCTAGAGTATGACAGTGCCCGCTTCCCGTCCCCCTCCGGGTGGACCGGTTAGGCGGAGGAGATCCCATCCCTCTACCCTTCTTCCCCCGGAACCCGGCTTTACCGTCTCGTCGGGAAAAGTGTGAGAGTATGACGTTCGGATTCCTTTTTTCTTCTTATGCAAGGCGAGCTTAGTAGTGAGTGAGATGTACCGGAGCGAGCATAACGGTAGATACGGAAATCTATGTGACAGGTATCTTGGTGAAATCCCAAGTTGACTCAGTCGACTACAGACCACCAATAGTAAATTAAGACTTCCGGCACCGCTTCAACTAAACCATCTCACGATTACCGGAGACGTTGAGGGCGGATGCCTAGGAATGCATTCACTATCGAGTTTTCGGTGATGAAGTACTGCCCTTGGTGTGCCGCGTGACGTATGTACCGTTTTGCTTGCTGCAGTATGGAATTAGGATCAAGTGTTAACCAACGTCGTCGCCTACTGTTAGTGAGTACGGCCTAGTTGTGGCCTACCTTTACACGGAATCATGATAGAAAGGAAGGAAGCCCGCAACACTCTCTGTCTCCAGTAAGTGTCATTACTCGACTATGTCTATTTTTACAGCATCGAGCCAACCAAATACCGTAACCCAGTGCCGGAATGACCAGTAATAGCTGACGCGGGGCGCTCTTAGTAGCTCTTGGTATGACATTGGCCATTACTGGTAACGACAACACTGGGTTAGGGTTTAAAACAATGACTAGGAGGCCGGGAGTGAGTGGCATGTATACAGCTTCACTATAGTAGTAAAGAAACACGTCAGCGAAAGTCGCGCGGCATCGTGCTGGAGACCAAGGAGCTCCATCCACATCGTGATGCAGTTCTCTTTGCGCGACGGTACACAGATAGCTCTTAACTACAACGCGGATGGTCGGTGAAGATTGGGACCGAGGATCCGATAAAAAGGAAAGGCGCTGCCATGTCGAGAGGCCCAGATGGAAGGAAGGAAGGCACATCTTTGGATAGATGGTTGCTCGTAGCCTAGGACAATTGGTGAGCGTAGATAATGAGGATGACTTGACGCATCTAAAGCTGCTTGTTTTAAGATGAAGAAGATATTACATTTATGGAAAACAACAGCGCTGTTTTTATCTCTAGGAAAGCGTGTAAGAAACGACAAGACTGGACAAGAATTATTGAATTATCACTTCGCTGGACCATGGATCTATCTAGTATAAAGAGAACACGGTTGGTTCAAACAATCAATCTGGAAAACTTCGTCGTTACTTCGACTGAGAGCATTCATCTTCCCCCTTCCTCCTCTATTGAACCAAGATAGGAACCTTCTCCAACTTCTCCTCCCCCATCAACAAAGCCAGAACATCCTCCTCCTCGGCATCCGGAAGCTTCGTCAGATCAGCCGCCTTGGCAGCCTTTACCAGGCCCAACTCGCCCGTCTTCATATTAGGCGCCAGCCCATCAATCACATCGACGGTGAAACTGTCCATGTTCATCATATCCTCCGATCGCATCATTTGTCTCGCGCGGATAGTGCGTAGGATGCGCATTTCGTCCGGCGTAAGAGCGGTTTCTAGGGCTTGGATTTCTTTGGTATTTTTGGAGTCTGCGTTGTTGGGGTCGGCGTGGGTGAGGTTGAGGGTTTCGAGTTTGCGGAGGACGGCTTCGCGATGTTCGCGCGCAGTGGGTTGGAAGGCGTGGAAGCAGAATTCGATGGTTTTGGATATCTCGACTGGAGTCAGTTTTTTGCTCACGTCGGCGGTTCCTTGGATGACTGGAATGTATGTTAGTTACAGAAGCAATCACGACTCCCAGGAAGACGTACTCGGTCTGAAAAAAGCAAAAGCCCGATCAAACCCGTTTTCATCCCAATCACTCAAGACCGGTTCATCCTGTTCCCGAATCTGTTTCAAAGCGCTCAAAACGACGAGCAGGAACCGCGTATAACCTTCAGCAACTTTTGTGGAATGCCATTTCGCCGCCGTCGCCTCGTCGCAATCGCCTCTCCTCGACGCACAGATGGTCACGGCAGCCGACAGCGCACTAGATAGAGCTAGATGCACTCCCGAGGAGAAGTAGGGATCAATGAAACACCCTGCGTCGCCGACGATGCGTACATACGGACTGGCGTAGGCAGAGGCGCTGTAGGACCAGTCGGAGGCGGCTTTGATGTCGGAGGTGAGCTCGGCGGAGTCGGTGGAAAGGCGTTTCCAGATGTCGGAGGTCTCCTTGAGCGATGCGAGGTAGAAGTCTCGACCAGATGGGGAACCCATGGCTTTCTTCTTGGAAGTCGAGATGGCTTGGTTCATGACGACGCCGACGGATGTGGTGTTGTTGTGTAGCGGGATGGTCCAGACCCAGCCACTTGCATCTGAAGGAATAATTAGTATTACTGAACATGAAAAGTTGGGAAGGAGTATCCTACCAGCCAAGGCCTCAAAATACGGCTGCCCCTCCCTCGGCGTTCCGACAGCGTACGCCGGAACACCTTTCCAATACCCCCAGCTGGCGACATTCTTCAATCCCTGGTTATAAGTGCGGTTCTTGAGGTATTTTGTGCTGACCAAGCCCGCGCGACCGCTGGCATCGACGAGATATTCGAGTTTGATGACGCCCGTGCTGCCATCGTCTTTGCGTGTCCATGTCGCTGAGACGGGCCGACCAGGGTTTGGAATCTCGGAGGACTCGACGCTGCCGTTGACGTGGCCGTTGGCGCCGTCAAAAGGCACGAAATCGATAGAGCTAACCTTGACGCCGTCGAAGATCTTGGCACCGCTCTTCCCAGCATGCTGAAACATCAGATTATCTGCTTCGGAGCGAATCACGTTCCAGGCATAACCTTGAGGACCGCCGGCGGCGACGAAGTCGGTGTCTATTCATGTGTAAGTGGTGGTGGTTGATGTTTGTTTGTTGAGAGTGCGGAGGGCACAACTTACAAGCTTCCGGCATTGAATTGAGTTTGAACGCAGCTCCTTTCTGTTGAGAATGATGGTTTTAGGGAGTGATTTCTGTGAAGAAGTTCTGCGACTCGTACTTACCTTCTGGACGAACCCATAGCTATCAAAGGTGGAATCCAGATCGATAAAACGGAGAAAGTGTCGCATGGAAGCGAGCATACTCTCGCCGATATGGTATCTTCGCGCATATAATGAGCTCAAGGGGATAATGGGGATATAATATTAGAGGACGCACCTGGGAAACACATCGGCTTCCAACAGGACAGTGTTTATGCCCTCGCGAGCCAACGCTGCCGCTGCATAGGAACCTCCTGGACCACTGCCTACGACGAGGGCGGTGCATTCGCTGGGAATAGCTGTAGAAGACATGGTAGATCTGGGATTGGTTGCGTCGTTTGAGCGGGGTGGAAGAAGCGGCGATGTCGAAGAAGGTAGATGGCGATCTCTCAAACATTTATATCTCAGTCTCTGACCCAGCGATTGTAGGCCGCACTCATGGCGATTCCGGACACCGAGGAGCGACGTTTTAAAAGATTAGAAGTTGTCTCGTCCCACCTACCGCCTAGTGTCACCGCTTCGCTCCAGAGCAGGGACTACGGAGGGTGATAAGACCTGTCCCGCTATAATCCAGAGCGTCGCCTAGTAGGCCGAAGTTAACAATATCTTAAGCCACAAGTTAACAATTTCTCAAGCCACTGTAATTCTGATTAACAGCTGTTCAAGCCATTAATAATAAAGCCGCCCACCATCGATTCCCATAAGTTAACAATTTCTGCAGCCACTACGATACAATTTCCACAACTACCGTGACCCATACAAATGATTTTTCTCCAATTCGCAACATATCGAAACTGATTGACTAAATGAACTCTAATGGTCCGTTTTTTTTCCATCCTGATTCAGTACATGCTTTAAAACCCATGCTTTTGGAGGCATCTTAGAAGGTGGTGATAGCGACCAGTGGTTGATGTAGTGGTGGTTGCTAAAGAAAAGTGGGCGATGGCCTAGTAGCTTGTTAACAGTTGCCCGGGATTCTGAGAGTACGGTGGCCTGCACGGTGGTTAATGGCCTTAGTGGTTGTTAACCAGACTTACGGGTGGCTTGAGAAATTGTTAACTCGTGGTCTGAGAGATTGTTAACACGCTAAGCGCCCGGCGCTCTGAATTATGGCTGGACAGGTCTTGTCGGCCTCCGTAAAGGACAAGACGATGCCGGCGATGACAGTACCTATACCCCCGGCGCATCGGCATCGGAATCCGGGCGGACTCGAGAATTATCTTACGTGTGCTGCCATCACATTCCTTGTCTATCTTGGGGATGATAATTCATTGCCGCATTATTCATTGAGTTCAGAGATTTTCTCAAGGAGACGAGGCCGCTGTCCTCATCTTCATCGCATCTTTCATCGCATCTTCATCGCATCTTCACCGCATCTTCATCGCATCTTCACCAACAATGTCCGCTTCACCATCATCCACATCAAAAGTCGAGTCCACCGACTCTCCACCTTCCGCTCCGGACACCAAATCCTTCTTCCCAGAAGGCGGCGCAAAAGCATGGCTCACTGTCGCTGGCGCTTCAACCTGTCTTTTTGTCTCCTTCGGCTGGGTCAATTGCGCCGGTGTATTCCAGGAATACTACCAGACGGACCGGCTCAAGCAATACACTCCATCTGAGATCGCTTGGATTCCTTCTTTACAGGGTATTGTATACATCATCTTCATCATATCCATGCATCTCTGACAATGCAACAAAACAGTCTTCTTCATGCTCTTCAGCGGTCTCTTCGTCGGCAAAATCTTCGACGACTACGGCCCCGCTTCCCTCTTATCCGTCGGCACGTTCCTTCACGTCTTCGGTCTCATGATGACCAGTATTTCAACTAAATACTATCAGATCCTACTCAGTCAAGCTGTCTGCTCTGCCATAGGAGCTTCCATGGTGTTTCATCCCGCTTTCACCTGTGTCAGTGCCCTCCGCCTCCTCCTCCTCCTCCTCCACCTCCTCCTCCTCCTCCTTAAATATCGCTAACCCCATCATTTCTACAGGTATCGACATGGTTCCACGCACACCGCGGCGCCGCCCTTGGTCTCGTCGCCGCTGGCTCCTCCCTCGGCGGCGTAATTCTCCCTATAATGGTCGTGCGTCTCATCCCCACCGTCGGATTCGCCTGGACAATGCGCGCCTGCGCCTTTCTCATCCTGGCCCTTCTCATCTTTGCAAATCTCACCGTCCGCTCGCGAATCGCTCCGACGAGGCGGCCGTTCAAAGTCGTGGCGTTTGTAAGGCCGCTGAGGGAGCCCACTTTTGCGCTGCTGACGGCGGCGATTTTTTTTTTTTACTGTGAGTTTGCTGTTTTGTGGGATGGAGTTTATCTTTCCACGATATGTACTGAATGATGCGGCTAACTGCAACTGGCCCAGGGGGCATGTTCCTACCTCTCACCTTCATCGTCGTTGAAGCCCATGCGCATGGCATGTCGCAGCGTCTTGCAAACTATCTCGTACCGATTCTAAATGCCGCAAGGTCAGTAGTAGTACTCGTGATCTCCTTGGCCTTTCCTCCCATCACAGCGGTAGCACTCGCAGTCTTAATCGCACCACGGCCCCCGCTGTCTAATTTACTAAACTCTCCACCCCAGCATAATCGGCCGTACCGTTCCCAACGCCCTCGCCGACAAACACGGCCACTTCAACATCATGATCCTCATGTGCTTCTTCACCACTGTTCTCATCATGGCCATGTGGTTACCCACCTCCACCTCTACCTCCACCTCCACAAATATCCCCACCATCGTCTTTGCTACCCTCTTCGGCATCTCGTCCGGCGCTGGCATTGGCCTTACGCCTGCTCTGTGTGCACGCGTCTCGCCCCTGCACGAAATCGGCCAGCGCACGGGAACTGTGATGGCGATTTCGGCGCTGGCGGCGCTGACGGGGTCGCCGATTGGGGGCCAACTGGTTGTTGTTGGGGGGTTTAAATATATGATTTTGTTTGCGGGCGTGTGTTGTGCGGTAGGGACGGGGCTTTTTCTGCTTGCGAGGGCGAGTATTGCTGGGAGTTGGGCGGTGAAGGTTAGGATTTGATGTGATTGTGCTTCGATTGAGCGGAAAAAAGACGAAAAATGAGAAAAACCAAAAAAAACCGAATGTTCCTTGTAAATAGTTATAATTACTGTATTGATCTTATTCTACCAGACTCTTACACTTACATTTGCGCCATCCTATCGGCGGATCTGTGTTTGCATAGACGGCGGTAGACCTGTCCAGCAGAAGGTGGGAACGGCGGGATGGTGGGTCATCGTCTCGTCTCGTTCCCCGACCCTGAGAGAGCTGTGGGACGAGGCTAGTCATCATCATCATCATCATGCTGCATCCATGGGCGACTACTGGGTGATCGGCTTCCGAGCAGTCCAACGTACACGTAGTATGGCGCGGCGCAGCGTCGTCGGCCCGGCCTGGTTAGTCTAACCACTACTGCTACTACTCCTACTGCTGCCGGCCACTGCCGAGTCGTCCAACGTAAGCACTTGTACCCCGATAGCCTTACTATCATGTGCGTGCTGCGCTGCGGTGGTACACGGGTGGTATAAATACTCCATATGGATCCCATTTCACATCTGCCTCACATATCATCACAACACAAGACAAAATGGCTCTGAACCCAATCAAAATCGAACAGTGTATTTGGAGCGACTATCTCCACGCCCAAGAAGCACAGCTTCCTCCTCTCGTCGACGTCCAAGATGTGACCTACAGAGTTATCCGGATCATGGGGGGAAACCCGGGCGCTATGCAGCTGCAGGGAACGAATACTTACCTTGTGGGCACGGGGAAGTCGAGGATTCTGATTGATACTGGTCAGGTAAGTCTGGTGTCCAGTGATGAGGATTGGTTGATTGGATAAAGACAAGACCTAAACGCTGACGGACATGCCAGGGCATCCCCATCTGGGCAGAAAACCTGTCCAAGCTCCTCCGCGAGCGAAACCTCGACCTCTCGCACATCCTTCTGACACATTGGCACGGCGACCACACAGGGGGGGTTCCAGATCTGATATCCTACAACTCCGCCTTCAGCGCTCGGATCTACAAAAACCAGCCCGACCGCGGGCAACACGATATCGAGGACGGGCAAATCTTCTGCACCGAGGGCGCCACCGTGCGCGCCATATTCACACCGGGCCACGCCGTCGATCACATGTGTTTTGTGCTGGAGGAGGAGGACGCTCTGTTCACGGGCGATAATGTCCTGGGCCATGGATACAGCGTTGTTGAGGATCTAGGCACGTATATGAAAAGTTTGACGTACATGGCGGACCAGGGTTGTGCCATCGGGTATCCAGCCCATGGGGAGAAGATTTTTGATTTGCCGCGTAAGATGAGGTTGTATATCAAGCATAAGACGTTGCGGGAGCGACAGATTTACGATGCGCTTATGGCGCATAAGGCGAAGGTGGTGAAGTCTGGCGGGAGTGGGAAAGCGAGCTTGACGACGCGCGAGTTGGTGTACTGTCTACATGGAAAGGTTCCGGATGATATTTTGGAGATGGCGCTGGAGCCGTTCACGATGCAGGTGTTGTGGAAGTTGGCGGAGGATAAGAAGGTGGGGTTTCAAATGGATGGGGGAGGGGTTAGAAGGTGGTTCTTGAATGAGCGGACGTGGGAGAAAGAGGCGAAAAATCGGTTGTGAGACGGATGGTATAGACAATATACATAGTGGCGTTGGTCTAGAGGAGTACGGTTGTTTATTCTTTTATACAGACTTTTATGCCACGGATGTTCACAACTGTGATCTTGCCAGAGTGACGACCAAGCGAATGATGATGATGATGATGATGATGATAATCAACAGACCAGATTTTGCTAATATGCTCAGTGTTCCGAAGCGGTCAGTCCGGTCAGATCTGAGCATGATCTGTGCCGGCCTGTGCCAAGGCCGGCCACGAAATTTTTGACCCAGGCCGGCCGCTAATCTGACAGATTTGATCTGACCGGACTGCAGATATCTGGCGGCCGATGGTGCTACTAGTACGAAACATTGGGACTCGAAAGAATGAAACAAACTCATTACAATAATATCAACCTTCAAGCTCCTCCACCGCTGCTTCACCTAGCTACTTTTATCTTGCAAATAATGCATTCACCGCACATTAAGCTTGTAAAAACCGTCAGATTTCGGCAGACCCATGCGGGCTAACGTAGGTCTATGTAGTTGTGTGAAGGTCTATGCAGGCCAATGAAGGTTATTGCCCGAATCTGTAGTCTTAGTGTGGTTTCGCTGCAACTATAAGTTTAAACCCTGCCAAATCTGCAAATTTATGCAAGCTTCTGCAGGTCAAAGTATAAACCCCGCAGATCTGTAGATATCTGCAGGTTGGCCTAGGTTTACGGGGAGACGGCCTGTGCCGGCCCAGGTCAGTGGCGGCCTCCGTTTGGGTGGCCTGTATCTGACCGGTCTACGGATCTACAGACAGGTCGGCGGCCGGCCTGGCCGCTTCGGAACACTGAATATGCTCTACGATGTAAGCTCTCATCTCATACGGCGACGATGAGGTGCTAAGGAATCCTTACTCGTATGACATTTGAGATGCTTTGTAAACATCCAAAGATCCCCGTGAATTGCAGTCTTTAGTCAGGAGTAAGAGGAGGAGTCGATGTCAGTTGATGATGGATTAATTGCTTCTACCATACTATCGCAATCTCTATTGCTCAAGTCTTAACAAACAATCTGTCTGATATCCAGCATCTCTACCAAATACTCCACGCCACGACCAACCCCACCAACGGCAGAGCAGTCCTCCCGTAATTCAACACAGCCCACCTATTCAACAAGCTCCTCGTTTCTTCCGCCGACACTTTCCTCTCACTAACACCATTATGGTCCAACTTCTCCGCCGCCTTTACAAGTCTAGCTTGCTTGTTCAACAGTACCTCCTCCAACGGAACAATCAAGCTCAAAGTATACGGTACGATACCAATCATGAACGACCCTGCTACGAGCAGGGAATACACATGCTCACCCCCTTTATGACGATATGTAAGGTAGCCATTTACGAAGCAGCACAGTCCCGAAAAGATGGCAGTGGTCGGACAGAGATGAAAACCGCGGCGGAATACGGCGCGCCATTGGGTGAGCTGGACGACTTCGGGGGTAGCATTTGTGCTGAGGATGGCGGCGACGGAGACGTAGGAGAGGCTGAAGAGGCAGCCTAAGATAGGGAGAGGGGGTCAGCTCAAGGGGGAAAAGGAACAGGAGGGAAGGAAGAAAGGAAGGGAGAATGAATACCAGTCAGGATTGAGGACCCGGTAATGCTCGTTATGAGTAGCGGGTTGAATAGGGAATGGGCCATGGTGATGATCGTGATGGTGAAGATGGTGAGGCCTTGTACGAATAATGTATGAGTCAGTGTATGTCCTGTCTAACTGTCTGCTACTACTATTACTGGGGGTAGCCGGAATAATATGTATAAAGAGAGAGCTGCCGTATTAATTTTATAAGAGTGGCACCCCGTTTTTGGTTGGACGAGAGCTTTTACGTGGCGTTTCTGAAGAAATGCGTGTTCTGAGACAGGCGCGCAGACCCTAGATGGCCTGCGCACAGGTATCTAACTAAATAAGGAGTGTCACTTTTAGGAAAGATAAGACTGTGTTTCGTTCATTCACCGGCACAGTCCTACTTACTCATATTCCTCCGGACTCCGGCTTCGGTGTCCGAACGGATCCCGTTGATATCAAAAAAATCTCACGGCTTAGGCCGATGATATGGTAAGATTGAGGCCGAGAATGCGAATGAGAATGAATACTTAGGCTTCCAACACTTTATGCCACGAGTTTGGGGCGCGCGTACTCTAGGTAGTAATTGTCCGGTTTAACTACACCCCTAACCCTACACCAGCCACCGAATCACTACCAATACCGCGCCTACAACATCGGTTCACGATACCGGCGATGCGCGGAGCACTTGCTGAGAGGGAAGATATCCGCCAGAAGGACAGCGCGCACGGGGTATAACTTTTGTCGGTTCCGTCGGACCACGTGTCAAAAAAACAAAAAAAAAACACGGTGTATGATAATTGAGGCTATAAGCATCAGAAAGACGCTCTTATATCTGTCCAACCTCTTGTTCCATCATTCCTTCATCTTGTCTATACGACTACGGCTTATATATAACTTATATATGCCCTCGTAACCATTCATTGATTCATTCAACATCTAAACCATGAACACCCCATCGTCCTCATCTCTATCAGCTGATATAATGACCGATTTCCCCACCACCCTTACCACCACCAAGCTCACCTTCTTCAGCAATGAATTCCCCAACCATCAACTCCCAGACCTCTTCCGCCGCCTTCACCGACACAGCAAGGACAAGCAATTCCGCCTCCTTGCTAGCTTTCTGGATGAATGCACCGCCGTCATAAGAGAAGAAGTTCGCAAGCTGCCGCCGCAACTCCAGGACCTGCTTCCACAATTCCAAACCGTACTCTCCTTGGCCGATAACGATGGCAAATTCCGTCAGGGTCCCCTCGGCGGAGCTTTAGAAAGTGCACTCCTCTGTGTTCTGGAGATTGGCCTGTTCATAGGGTAAGTTGAATCGGGTTACAAGAATCTGATCAAAGCTTCGTCTTGTGCTAACCTGCTAAACCTGTAGTTACTATGAGGCCCAAAACCTCCAATATGATCTGCCAACAACCACCACCACTCTGACCGGCCTGAGCATTGGCTTGCTAGCTGGAGCTGCTGTTGCCGTTTCCACGTCCCTGGCCGATCTGGCCCTCACGGGTGCCGAGAGCGTCCGAGTCGCCTTCAGACTCGGCATCCACGTCGACCGCGTTTCGCAATCCCTGGAGCCCCGCCAACCAGACGGCAGTAACCTCGACAGCTGGGCTTACGTCGTGACGGGCCTGCCTGCCGAAAATGTCCAGAGGGAAATCGACCAGTTTAACGCTGAAACCGTATGTCCAATGCCCTCCTCCTCTCCTCCATTCTCCCGTTGAATTTTGTTGCTGACTGAAGTTATCGCAGTCCAACCCGGAACTCACCAAAGTCTTCATCAGCGCCGCAGACAAAAACTCCGTCAGTGTTACCGGCCCGCCTTCCCGCCTCAAGAACGCCTTCCGCCATTCCCAAGTCCTCCGTTACTGCAACCATTTCCCGCTCCCAGTCTATAATGGTTTGTGCCACGCATCCCACGTTTACACGGCCGCAGACGTGAACTTGATCGTCCACGGCTCCGAGTCCAAGAGCACCAACAGCAACAGCAGCCCCTCTCATCGCGTCCAGCTTCCGCTCTTCTCCATGGAAACGGGGGAACCGTTCCTCGCCGCGGACGCACGCTGTCTCCTGGAGCAAATCTGCGCCGAAATTCTAACGGGCACGATTTACCTCGACAAGCTGAGATCGGGCATCCTAGGCAGCATTTCCAAGACTGGCTCCTCCAACTATGCAAAGCTCGAATGTCAACTTCTTCTGTATGGAACGTCACTCATTTCAGAAAGCTTCCTCTCAGGCATCCAGGCAGAGTTGCCGCAGGTCACTGTAATCAGACACGATTTGATCGATTGGTCGACCCAGGATCTTGAGGATATTAGTCAAAGAATCCCCCCGTCTCCTAAACAGTCCAAGCTCGCCGTTGTGGGAATGTCGTGTCGCATGCCCGGCGGCGCCACCGATACCGAGCTCTTCTGGCAGCTGATGATTGAGGGTCGCGACGTGCACACGCACGTTCCGCCGGATAGGTTCGACCTGAGCTCGCATTACGATCTATCAGGGAAGACACCGAATGCTACTGAGACGCCGTTTGGGAACTTCATTGATAAACCGGGGATGTTCGATGCGGGCTTCTTCAACATGTCTCCTCGCGAGGTAAGTCGAGATGTTGCAACAGTTCTCGTTAGCAATAAAAAAAGCGACTGATGATATTGATACTTACTATTGTAAATCTACAGGCCGAACAAACTGACCCAATGCACCGTCTCGCTCTTATTACAGCCTACGAAGCGCTCGAGATGGCGGGCTATGCACCCAACCGGACTCCCTCGACAAAGCTCAAACGCATCGGGACCTACTTCGGTCAAGCCAGCGACGATTGGCGCGAAGTGAACGCCGGTCAAAACATCGGTACCTACGGCGTACCCGGAGGCGAGCGTGCCTTCGCCAATGGACGAATCAACTACTTCTTCAAGTTTGGTGGGCCGAGTTTCAACATCGATACCGCGTGCTCCAGCGGCCTGGCGGCCGTCAATGCAGCTTGTTCCGCCTTGTGGGCAGGAGAGGCCGACACTGTAATTGCAGGCGGTCTCAGTGTCATTACTAACCCGGATAACTACTGCATGTTAAGCAAAGGGCACTTCCTGTCCAAGACGGGCCAGTGTAAGGTCTGGGATAAGAATGCGGATGGCTATTGCCGTGCGGATGGCATCGGATCAGTCGTCATTAAAAGGCTTGAGGATGCCGTAGCGGATAATGATAATATCATCGCGACTATTGTCGCAGGCGCAACAAACCACTCCGCTGAGGCAATCTCCATCACTCATCCGCATGCAGGCGCGCAGAAGGACAATTATAACCAGGTTATGCAGAGCGCGGGAGTCAACCCGCTCGACGTGAGCTACATCGAACTGCACGGCACGGGCACGCAGGCAGGCGACGCCGTCGAGTCTGAGTCCGTGGCCGATGTGTTTGCGCCGCTGACGCCGCGCCGTCGCGCTACTGATCAACGGCTTCATCTCGGCGCGGTCAAGTCAAATATCGGGCACGCTGAAGCAGCGGCGGGTATTGCGTCGTTGGTTAAGGCGCTGCTGGTCTTCCAGAAGAACCAGATCCCAAGGCATGTGGGGATCCTGACGGAGATTAACCCGGTCGTAGCTGCACGCTTGGATAAGCGGAATGTCGGGCTGGCTATGGAGAACACTGCATGGCCTAAGGTGAAGGGGAAGAAGCGCTACGCTATTGTGAATAGCTTTGGCGCCCACGGCGGGAACACTACCTTGTTGCTTGAAGATGCTCCTGAAATGCTCAAGGTCGGCGACGATCCGCGCTTGACCCACACCGTCACGATTTCTGCAAAGAGCAAGGTTTCTCTGAGAGCTAACATCCAGGCTTTGCTCGCCTACCTCGATGAAAACCCGCATACTGATCTCGGAGACCTGTCCTACACCACGTGCGCTCGGCGGGTGCATCACTGCCACCGGATCGCCACTGCCGTAGGGAGCATCTCGCAGTTACGCAAATTCTTGGAGTCGGCTGTGGAAAATTCGACAAACAGCCGCCCCGTCCATGCTGTGTCTCCAGGGGTTGCCTTCACCTTTACCGGTCAAGGCGCATTCTATGAGGGCATCAGTTCGCAACTCTTCAAGGATTTTCCAGTCTACCGCTCGCACGTCCTAGAACTCGATCATATTGTCCAGCAACTCGGTTTCCCATCCGTCGTACCGGCTATCGAGGGCACCATCAGCGACAGCGCGTCTCCCCTCGTCACGCAGCTCACCATTGTCGTCGTCGAGATTGCCCTCGCGCGGTTCTGGGCCTTGCTGGGTATCAAGCCTGGCGCCGTCATTGGCCACAGTCTCGGCGAATACGCCGCACTGGTAGTTGCTGGTGTTGTTTCCGCCGCCGATGCCATCTTCTTGGTCGGCAAGCGTGCAGAGTTTATCCTCGCCGCATGCGAGATAGGCAGCCATGTGATGCTGGCGGCGCGAGCGAGCGTGAAGGTGATCAGGAAATTTACCTCCTCTGCTGGAAACGACAACACCTACGAGGTGTCATGCATCAACGGGTCCGACGATACGGTCATTAGCAGCACTCGCAAGGACATTGAAGCCACGCGCAAAACATTGGAGAGTAACGGAATCAAGTGCACTCTGCTCGATGTTCCCTTCGCTTTCCACACGGCGCAGATGGATCTAATGCTGGATTCTTTCGAGCAAACAGCCAAGCACATTGCGTTCAAGACGCCAAATGTGCCCATCATCTCACCGCTGCTCAGCAACTGCGTCTTTGATGGAAAGACCACAAATGCCACCTACCTGCGTCGCGCTTGTAGGGAGCCGGTCAACTTTGTCGGCGCTCTCGAGGCTGCGCGAGACCTGGGTATCATTGATGATAAGACGGTATGGATTGATATCGGCCCACATCCTGTGTGTGGAACCTTTGTACGCAGCTACATGGGCAACAACGCGAAAGTGGTTTCGTCGTTGCGGCGAAATGAGGAGAATTTCGCAACTGTTGCGAAAAGTCTAGCTACGTTGCATTGCGAGGGGTTGCCAGTCTGCTGGAACGAGTATTTCCGACCGTATGAGAAGGCGCATCACTTGTTGAACCTGCCCAGGTACAAGTGGAATGAGAAGGATTACTGGATCCAATACGTCGGGACTTGGACGCTCGATAAAGCTCATCCCCCCAAGGACAACAACGCAGCGCTTGGAACCCTAACATCTAGTGGTTCTTCCCTGAGGACGTCTTCGGTGCACCATATCCTCTTTGAAGAGCTGCACGATTTAACGGGCCAGCTGACGGCTGTCTCCGACATAATGCACCCTGATCTTCTCGCCGCTGTGAACGGACATATGATGAGCGGATATGGTGTTGCTACTACGGTAAGTCTTTCATTTCGACACATATACACATGTGTAATCGACATAGCTCGCTGTGTTAACTAATGCTTCCTAGTCCATCTGGGCCGACATGGCTGTTACCGTTGCCGAATACCTTTACAAGCGCTTGGTCTCCAAGACGAAGGAGGTCCGCATGAACGTGTCCAGTATGGAAGTCTTGCACGCTCAAGTTGCTCAAATCGACACGAGCAGCGCTCAACTACTGCAGGTGGAAGCCAGTATCGACTTGTTGACAGAGCAAGCGACGACGATTCGCTGGTACAACGTCGTGAAAGGCGGGATGCGCTCGGAGAAGTGGTTTGCATCGGCGACCGTCCGTTACGAGGATTCTGCTGCATGGCAGACGGAGTGGGGTCGAGTGACACACTTGCTGGAAAGTCGCATCGAGGCGTTGACGCGCATGGCCTCTGAAGGCACGGCGAATAAGCTCTCCAAGAACATGGCATATACCTTGTTCAAGAATGTTGTTGACTATACCGATAAATACCGCGGTATGCAGTCCGTTGTGCTTCACGAGCACGAAGCGTGTGCGGATATCACTTTGGTTCCAGAGAGGCACGGCACTTGGCACACACCGCCACACTGGATTGACAGCATTTTCCACCTTGCTGGTTTCATTATGAACGGCAGTGATGCTTCCAATACGAAGGATTTCTTCTACGTCACGCCCGGATGGAACAGTTACCGCATGGCCAGGCCATTCAAGCCGAGTGCAAGCTACCGCAGCTACGTTAGGATGTTCCCCGTTCCGGAAGAGGCCAATATGTACGCCGGGGATGTCTACGTCTTCCAAGACAACGTTGTTGTGGGCATGATGGGCCAGATCAAGTTCCGACGGGTGCCTCGATTGTTGATGAACCAGTTCTTCTCGCCGCCTGATGTCACGAAGACAAGCTCTCCTACTGCTAAGATTGCTCCGAAGCCTGTTGCACCTACCCCTACTCCTGCAGTTCCTGTTTCAAGGCAAACTTCAGCACCAGTGGTACAGAAGCAGCCCACTGAAGCACCAGCTGCGTCCGTTTCCGACGAGAAGAAAATTCCTGGACCAGAACCTGAAGCGACCAAGCCGGCGGCTGCCACAGAGGGCAACTCGGTGATTGATGATTGTATGAGACTGATTGCATGCGAGACTGGACTGGACCTCGAGGTGCTCACGGACGACACATCGTTTGTCGAGCTCGGCGTTGACTCGCTCATGTCGCTCGTGTTGTCGGAGAAGTTCCGCAGTGATCTCCAACTGGAGGTCAAGAGCTCTCTGTTCATCGAGTGTCCGAGTATCGGAGATTTGAAAGGATGGCTGGAGGAGTACTGCTAGAGGACGTTTTTGAACCGGTTTGTAAACCATTTCGATACAATAGTAAGGGGGAATATGAGGAAATTTCGTCAGAATGTTAATAGATCTCCTCCTTGTACTTACCTAGAGAATATCCGGCGTAGTATAAATAACACGACAGGGTTGTGTTGGCGTTTGTGGTGGCATTTTGTGGTGGTATTTGTGGGGAAGGTTGTGGTGGCATTGTGGTGGCATGTGTGGTCGGGTTTTGTCGTGGCTTGTGTGGTGACATGTGTAATTTATGTTAGATTGATAGAAGAATGTTAACGTGATCTCTGCTGCTTCTAGGACAGGTAACCAGTCACCAGTCCCATCTTGGCGATGCCTCACTGTGTCTGCTCGATATTCATGAGGGTCTTCGATGTGTGTGTATCTGTATCATGGACGAAGAAATGTGTATGAGACTTTTTTCCGAGAGCGAGGGACCGAATAAGCTACGTGGGCGGACATCCACATCGTTCTCTGCCTTCAACTCGTAGAGTTCAAAAGGAAAGGCTTACCTACTCATACTCATACTTGCATCTATGTCGAGAATCAATCCACCTTCATTGCGCGGGGATGTTGTGACACCCACTACCCAGCCGGTGAAGGTTCTTCGCAAGGGTAAATGTGAAGAAAGTCGCCAGTGATATAATTGCACCACCACCCACTCGGTGTAGCTCTTCACCTGCCTTTAGATAGCCTCTGTAGCTAGCTCTCCTCTCCTCTTGCTCAATTCATCGTCATTAAAGGGCCTATTTGAAGTGATAGGGTAGGCTTAGGGTATGATTTGGGCTCCTCCTGGCCGGGAACATGTCGCTGCAACACATAAAATTACCCTTCCATTTGTGCTTATTATGTATCCTACAGAGCTGGTCTCTGTAGACGGAGCTCCTCTAGACAGGGCGTGGCGACTGAACTGCGCTAATGCGGACTGTTCGACTTGGTTAAAGAACTAGGCGTTATCGTCGTTTCTCAAACAGTACAGGAGACATCCAGCAGCCACCGTCAAGAGCACGGCGGGATGAGGGTAGTTGCATAGCCTTCTGGAGATCTCGATCTCCAACTAATGACTTGTTTCTCGCTGATTTATTTCGATAAATCGAATGCGCAAGGCTCATAACCTGTTGGGCGTAATCTCGCGATGTGCAGATACGTCCCATGCAGCAAAAGGTGAAACTGTGTGAATTGTAGAAGTACAAGAACAAAGAGAAGCTCGCCAGAAAGTGATGAAAGACTACTCCTGCTAGCCCTAACAACTAGCCCTAAGAAGACCGCCACAAACACCGCACAACAATTCTAACCCTGAGAGGTGATTATGAATATTCGACGCCACATTTTACTAAATACGTATCCATGTAACTTTCCATGGAGCACTTTTCCTTTACCATCGATGTGTCATTGAACCCTTTCTTCATTTGCTCTTGGATTTATGTTTGGGTCTCGGTACAGAGTCTGAACTCATTTTTCGTATGTCTTGGAATCATCTCCATATGATGTTGTACTGGGATTGTCAATTGCGCAACCTACACAAATCCGGGAAATCAAGCGTTTAAGGGCCAATTTAGATTATCTATGAGTATGAAATTTATCAGTTCTTTTCATCCATTGGTCATCTTCAATTGAGAGCTGCAAACTAATATAATGTGGTGGAATATAAGTTGCATCGCTAATATGATGATCAACACCTCGGTCATAATTGTTAGAGTGAAACAGTCCGCATTAGCGCCGTACGCCCTGTCTAGAGAAGCTCCGACCAGTAATAGTACATAGGGTTAGGGCCGCTAACACTTAAGATACGTTCCCCGACTATCAAAAAGACGAAAATGGTGAAGAAGAAACTCATATCTCCAGGGAACTATTGAATATGGGCTCGATTCGGCACAGTTTGCTCCAGCACAAGTACCTCGTCCTCAGGCACCGCCCGGCATTGGTTCGCAGTCTCCAGACCACCTCGCCCTGCTTAACAGAGCCCAGTAGCAAAATTTAAGTAAATTTCCTGTAATAAAGCCCCGAATAAAAAATATGTGAGATAATTTTTAAACTGATCGCTGCTTACAAGATTGAATTGCGCCGCATCATGAATTGTCACCTGTGCATCATGGAAATGGCTCTCCCCTAATGCTTGTCACTATGACGCAACTTAACCTAATTAAAACAGGGCATATTGATGTTTCACGATTATTACGATCACTTTGTCTCGTACCCAGCCTCTCGCAGCTATGCTCGCAAGCTCAGTCGCCACTAGGGTTTAGGGACTAGACAAACGATCACTAATGAACGTTTCAAATTAGACCATCTGCATATTTCTTTAATGCTACATTTAGTATCGCTAGTAAGATATTCAAACTGAGATATGTGCATCCACCTGACCTCTGACCAATACAGACATCCAGCGTCGATAAAAACCATAAAATGATCTCCATCACATTTTTGTAATCTCCCAAAGTTCAAATACCATACACCATATCCCCAATCCTCAACTAATAGAAATACAATCTTGGTACCCAATAGTCACCATAACCCACCCAGAGCCGCAGATGATTCAGCGCATTCTCATCACCGTCGTTCTATCCTAGCGATTGTGAACCGCTTAACACCTGCGAAACATTTTTTGCTATGTCCAAAACATTAAATTTTGATGAGGATATTCCGGTGGCGGTAATGAGACTGTAGCTGGGGCTTCTGAAAGCGCCCCGAAAACCTCGGAAGGGAAGGAATTTTTAGAGAAATTGTCTTCTAGAACTGGAAATAGTTAAAAATATGATCTATGAGGGGTGGGAACAAGTAACTTGCCTGGAGGGCCTAATTGTTCCTGATCCAGTGTTCTGGTATATACAACCTCAGAACTTGCAACCTGTGTCTTGCCACCAATTGGAGTAAAACCAGACAATTCGTTCGAATCCCTCGAACGTCCACTCACCCCAAGACGTTCGAGAACGTTTATTGCGGAGTCAAGGGAGGTTAACATATCCATTTGTGTCTGAAGCTCAGAGCTGACTAACCACTGAAATGGTTGCGATGGTGTGAAATCGTCGCGGTTGTATCCATACGCTGTCACCGGGGGTTGTTGCGGGATGTTATCGTATTGCCGATAGCCCGTGCTCGAAAGCTGACGATCAGAGATACGTCTACCACAATCCCTGATCGACAAACATTGCGGAGAGACAAAGCCCCCATAGCCTGAAGTCGATAATTGGGGCTCGTCATGATTATTTGAATCCAAAGATATGGCGGGGCTGACATAGCAGTCGCAGTCTCCGATCAATGCGCGGCCTGCAGTTGATACTTGCTGCTGAAAGTCATTATCCCCATCATGCGGATTCATGTGCTCCTGCTGATATATAGAGCCGTCCTGATCCAGAGTTGGGGGTTGATATGGAAAGATATTGTTCAAGGCGCTATGGCTCCTCTCTTTCGTATCTATTGCAGATCCAGAAGGCGCCAGATCAGTACCGGACACAGGGTTTAGCTTGAAGAATAATACCTTCAGATAATCTCGAGTTCGCCTT
>Ga0307512_10002010_pt1 | contig 27000 bp, 28 predicted proteins | sample 14_EM_MG_FD_200267 | JGI IMG/M metagenome (GOLD analysis project Ga0307512, IMG submission 200267) | Populus trichocarpa ectomycorrhiza microbial communities from riparian zone in the Pacific Northwest, United States - 14_EM | ecosystem: Host-associated > Plants > Roots > Unclassified | place... | reverse complement strand
CTTTGCAAAGCTCCAGGGGGGGCTGGGAGCATCTGGGAGTACTTAGAAGCAGTGGTGAGGGCTACCAGAGTGTCTGGGAGGGTTGCGTATGGCTTCCGGACCGAATTACATTTTGCTGATGCACTGTTGTTTGTTGTTTGTTGTTCAATCATACGGTATTGACTCTAAGTAGAGTATGACAGGACCCTGATATCCCCTCCGCCTCCGGGTGAGCCGGCTAGATGGCGGAGCTCCCCCCCCGCTACCCTTCGTCCCCGCTGACAAATGAAAGGTAAGAGAAAGACAAAAAGGACAAGAAAGAAAGAAAGAAAGAAAGAAAGAATAGTATAATCCCGTTGCCGCCAGCGCCGCGCCCGAGCCTCCAAGCCCTCAGCCCGCTCCATACCGCTCCTTCATTTGGGCGGAAATTTCCCGACCTCAGTGGCCGCCAGAAAGTCCATCATGGCCTGGTCGCACTCCTCTGTAGTGAAGGGCTCAGAGATCTGCACGTGCCGGCATCTGCCCGCTGTCCAGCCTGTTGTCTGTCCCACTGCTTTCCAGAGAGTCTTCTGCTGGTCTATCCATCTGCTGCAGTGGCGGAAGAGGTGCTCCCGCGTCTGGGCCACAGTCCCTCCACACCACCCGCATTTGTCGTTGTCTCGGTGGCCGAACCACTTTAGGTAGACCCCAGTGGGCGCATGCCCGGACTTCAGTCGGTAAAACCTGGCGGCCAGCGGTTTCACGCTTGTCATCGGGATAGGTCTCTTGGTCCCCGCCTTGCCCTTGAGTCTGTAGCTGAAGTGCTTGCTGCACTTGTCGGCCTCCCACTCCGCCTTCGCTGCCGACCTTCCCTCGGAGATTCGTCTGGCCCTGTTCGAGGCCGAGGTGTATGGCCGCTCAATCACTGTGCTTCCACTCGCGTTTCAGGCCAAGTTGGCCTGGCAGTCTGCTTCTTCGTTTCCGGGGATGCCGGAGTGTCCCGGGACCCAGTGGATCTCGGTTGCGATGCCGTGGGTGAGGAGACTCCGCGCCCTTCTGTTGATCCGCCTTGCCAGTCGCTGCCCTGGGCCAGGCTCCAGGTGTGCCGCTCGTCGAATTGCGGCCTGTGAGTCGCTGAAGACTGCCACCGTCTTCACTCCATGCACCTGCAGTGTGTCTCTCTTCTCGATCGCCACATCAAGCGCAAACCCGATCGCCCACAGTTCAGCGTCGAAGACTTCCATATGTCCGGTGCCCAGAAAGCTGCGGCGAGGCCTCCATTCATTTCCGTGTTTACACACCGCTGCGGCTCCCACTCTGCCATCGTCTGAGCGCGATCTATCTGTCCACCACATCCAGACCCCCGCTCCGATTTTGGCTTCTTTCTCCCTTGTCCAGCGCTGCGCGGCGCTTTTGGCTGCAGCGGTGTCGTCCGGTATGGAGGTCCTGACCGCTGGTTCTTCGCCCAGGGCTGGCCAGCTCAGGCCTTCGATCGTCCGGCCATGCTCATGCTCTTTGCTGACTACTCTGCATATCGGTGCCCCAGAGGAGGGGTTGCTGTGAAGCTCCTTTAGCTTGCTGCTGCATGCGTTTTCTAGTCTCGCTGCGAATCGCTGTTGTCTGGAGTCTAAGGTCACAGGCCCCGGTGTAAGCCCTGACTCTCTCATTAGTGCGCCTTGCGGTGTCGTGGGCAGCGCGCCCAGGATGGACCTGGCTTGTCGATTGAGGAGGAGTTGGAGGTCGTCTCGCCTGCCTACTTCCCTGTGGTCCCACCAGAGCTCGCTCCCATATAGTGCGACCGCTTGGACGCACGCCACTTGGACGGCCCGTACGCTCTCAGGGACAACGCCGTATGTCTTGGTAACCGATCGGAGTCTGGCCTCTGCTGCCCTGGCTTTCTTCATGCATCGGTTATCGTGCTCCTTAAACGTCAGATGCGCGTCAATCCAGATGCCCAGCCAGCGTGTCGCCTGCGCGTTGAATCATATGGACCCATTTCTGACTCTTATCTTTGCTGTCAGTTTTGGCTGGAGGTGTTCCCTGTGGCCCCGTCTGCGCGTGAACAGTGCCGCCTCCGTCTTTGCAGTGCCGAACTGTAGCCCTCGTCTGGTTGCCCACTTGATGCTCTTTGCTGCGCATCTCTCGAGTATCGAGACGACATGGTTGACATCGTTTCCGGTCGCCACCCAGCCGAGGTCGTCTACAAAGGATTGCCCTTCGGCCTCTGATACATACTCTTCGACCTACTGGATTAGTCCTGAGGTGTAGATCGCAAAGAGGATCGGTGACACAGGTGAGCCCTGCGGGACTCCTGCCTCCACTGGGTGTCTTTCCATGGAGTCGCCCTCGATTATCATCTCCACCAGTCTCTCCGATAGGACGCTCTCCATCCATCGTACGAGGTCTCCGTCCATTTGCCTGACCTTGATCAAGTTGACTAGCCTTCCTTTTGCCACGCTCGGGAAGGCTGCCTAAATGTCCATGAGAAGCACGCCTGTTATGTGGCCGTTTGTCCACGCTGCGTGAGCTCTGTGGACCATGATGGCCACTGCATCCATGGCTGACCGTCCTTTCCTGCTCCCGAATTGTCCGTCCCTCAGTAGCCCCCTTCTTTCGGCCTCCTCTGACAGCAGCTCCGCGGCTACTTTCTCGACCACTTTTCCCATGCAGCTAAGCAGCAATATCGAGCGGTAGGCCTTCAGCTTTGTATAGTCGTCTTGGCCAGGCTTGCGGATCACCACGCCGCTAACCCGCTTCCACACCGCTCGGTGTCTCCCCGTGTGAATTGCTGCCCTCGTCAGTCTCAACATCCTCTCTTTGTCCCACTTCCAGAGCAGCCGTATACCGCCAAAAGACAGCTTGTCTGGTCACGGTGCTTTCTTGACCGACTGAGAACACAAGGCTCGTTCGACTGCTTGCTCCGTGACGCGTGTGTGCGCGCTTGCAGCTGCAGGTAGTTCGTAGTACTGCTCGCCGTCGTTCGGGTGAAAGGATTCGTCCCTCAGCATCTCCTCCTTCTCCGATGATGTGTTTGCTTGCTTGCCATCTCTGTCTGTTAAGGCCTCCACGGTCGTGCCCGCTCGAGGGTTCGCGTATCGCGCCGCTCTCCACACCTCAGCTCCCAAAAGGTCCTGCAGGTAATCGCCCCACATTCTTCTCTTGGACTGCCGGATCGACTTCTGAAGCACTGCATTCGCCCGGGCAGCCTCCTCCGAGTGCCGTCTTCTCCTTCTCTCTCTCCCAACCGTCCTTCTTCTTTCTTTGATGTCGGCGTTCCACCACCTCTTTGACCGGGCACAGATCCTGATTTTCTTTGCCGTGGCGTCGAGAACGCTGCTCATTGCTTCCTGACACCATGCGGCCTCCTGCTCCACCTCGTCCTCTGTGCACTCTGCATCTAGTTGAATTCTCTCCTTCGCCAGTTCCATCCATAGCTTCTCCGCTGCTTCCGCGTCCTCCTCCGTCATTGCCGCTAAATTCCACCCTACTACCCTCTCATGATCCGCCTCCTCCAGCCTGTCTACTCCCACCTCCCATTCTATGACCTCATGGTCGGATCCAGTGGCGTGATCATCGGCCAGTATGGTCCACCCTAGAATTGGTCGATTTGCCAACGTCAGGTCAATGACTGACTCGCCTTCCTGGTTCTCTCTTGTCCAATGGTGGGTGGGCCTGCCGTCATTCCCAATCTCCAGTCCGTTCTCGTCAATCACGCCTCCCTAGAAAGTAGCATCTCGCTGCACTTGGCATCTTGGGTCCCATTGTTTACTGTGGGCGTTGAAGTGTCCTGCGAGGACAGTGCCGCCCTGCCGAATCACTCTCTGCCAGTCCAACTTTCGCGCTGGTCTCTCTCCCGACCGCGCGTCTTTTTGATCGTAAATATTGACAATCCTCCTGATCTTTTCACCTCTCCTTCTGACGTCGGTAGCGATAACATCGTCATTGGCCCCTCTGCTCAGATCCATCCGCTCATCAACCACCAAGCCACTCCCCTTCCGTATCGCTGTCCAAACTCTTTTTCTTTTTCTTATTTCGTATGCCGAATGGCTGATCCCAATCTCTCCTCATTCTCCCAGTGGCTCTTGCAAGCACACTACGTCCGCCATGCGTTCGACTCCCGTCTCCAGCGCCGCAATGGTCCACTCGTATGACCTTGCGCAGTTGTGCTGGATCACTCTAATCATCGGTAGCCCGGGCTCCCGTTCCATTCTCAGTTTCGGTATCAGTCGTGGTCCTGGTCGCAGTCTCAGTTTCGGTCTCGGCCATCGTGACGTCTCTAGCCTCCCCCGCTGCCTCCTCTTCTTCTTCGTCCACATCCGCCATCTCTTCTTCCTCGTCTCCCCCTCCTTCCGCCACCCCCTGGGGCCTAGGGCCAAGCATCACTCTGTTCGAGCCCGTTGCCATGTCCTGAGCTGCACTCAGGGGCGCTCGCCCTGCTAGCCCTATTTTTCTGCTCTGCCGCGCCGCTTCGGTGGCTTCCCTCTTCTTCACGCACCTGCTGCTGAATGCGATGTGATTTCCCTTGCAATTAGGGCACTTCTCCAGCGTGTGGCCGCAGTGTGATCCCTGCTTTGCAATGCATCCCACCACATTGCACTTGTGGTCGCTTGTCCGGTGATGGCCTGAGCAGTAGGCACATTTGGGCTTGCTGCCACACTTGTTCTCGATGTGGCCCCATCGGCGGCAGAGCTCACACCGGCTGTCAGGTCCTTCGTTCGTGTACGTTTCGACTCAGAACCACACCCCTGCCGCCTTGATGCCTTTCTTGACTAAGCTCTGTGCCATCTTGCTCCCCTTTACGACAAAGACAACCGACGACGCCGCAATCTCTCCGTTCTGCCTCCTCTCCCTGATATTACGGGGGTTCGCCAGCCACCTTACTTGGGTGGGGATCACTATACCCTCGTTCTCCGCTTCAAATTCTTCTCGCATCTTCTGCAGGCCTTCCGTGCCCTTCCCCATGTATCGTATGAGAGGGACTGCATGGATCGTTAGCCTTTCCCAGGACTCATTCTCTTCGACGTCTAGGACTCCTTTGTCGACCGTCCTCGCTGCGGTGAAGATGATGTCGCGGTACTGTAGAGCCATCTGCGCTGTCGCATTCGGGTGCATGATTGCAGTAATCGCGCCCTTGCCATTCCTTTTGGCGTTCTTGATCCTAATGTGGGCCGGTGCCTTATGGTAGAAGAGCGCTCTGTTGATTGCTGACGCGATGTCCTGGTCCATTTTATTGGAGAGCGGTACGCTCTCGTCTCTTCTTAGTATCAGGCGTCTCTCTGCTATGCTTGATCCCGCCGTCGGGGAGGGGCCTGGGCCGGGGCCTGGGCTTGGGCCGAGGGGTGCCCTCTGACTCTTGGCTCGGGGTATAACGGTCTGCCACCGTCTCGCGTGTGTGGGTGTGGGTGCTGACTTTGGCTTGGGCACGGGCTGCGGTTTTTGCTGCAGTTTGAGCTGCAGTTCGGACCTGGGCTTCGGTTGCTGCTGCTGCTGCGCCTGCTGGCGCTCTTTTGGTCCATCTTCTCGCGTCGTGTCTGCATGTTAGGAGGCCTCCAGCCCCCCACCGTCCGTCCTCGCAGTCACTTCTTTTTCTCTCTCTCTCTCCTCCTGGCCTTGTGCTACCCCTTTCATGGTCTTTGCGATCATGTTCGTGATGCCCGCCCCCCACACCTTGTCGTCCTCGTAGCGGGCGTCCCAGTTCTGCTCTCTCTCTTGCATCCACGTCATCATTGCCAGCCGCTGTGCCTCCTCGCGGGCTGCCCGGGCTTCCACCAGGTTTGCGCGATGTCCAACTGTTCGGTGCAGCTGTGTCAGTTCCTGCGCCTGCTGTTGTATCGTCCTCTCCATGCGGCTCCTCCAGTCGCTGGGGGCCGCCGGGGCTTCGCTCCTCCTTCTCTGGTTACCGTTCTCGTTTCTCTCCATCGGCTCAAATATGGCTGCGCCCGCAGTCTCCGCGGCGATGGGTGTCGCCACCGTCGCCATCTTCATCGCCACGTCCATAGGTGCGTCGCTCCTCCCCTTTTCATCTTCTCCCGCGTCCAGGACACTCCTCATGCTCACTCTGAATTCGGTCATCACTCCTGTGAGGCAAGCCTCTTAGTCCTCGTCGTCGCTTGCTCATTGGTCGACGCGTCGCGTCAGTCGCGTCCTCTGCCAAGCCTTTACGCGAACCCACTCCGTTGTGTGGATTCCTGTGCGCGCCCTCCTCCTGTGGTCTCGCTGGTGCTGGGACGCTCGCTCCGGGGTCAATTCGACGTCTAGAATCGATTGCCGCCGTCCGTTTTTTAATTGCTATCGTTGTTGTCGACTTATCGCGCTGTTTCTACCAACTGCTGTGTGCGTAGATATCTCCCACACGGACAGTTCCACCCTGGCAAATGACTCTCCGCCAGTTCAACTTTTGTGCCTGTCTCTGTCCTAACTGCGAGTCTCATTGATTGTAAATATTGACAGTCCTCGTGAACTTCTCCCCTCTCCTCCTGACATCGGTGACAATGACAGCATCATTAGCTTCCATACTTATATCCGTCTGCTCATCTACTACCAGCCCACTACCCTTGCGTATCGCTGTCCAAAGCCTTTTTGTTTCGCTTATTTTGTATGCCGAGTGGCTGATCCCTACACCTCCCCAGTGTCAGGGTGGCTCCAGCAAGCAGACTATGTCCACCTTCCGCTTGACCCCCGTCACCAGCGCCACAATGATCCACTCATACGACTTTGCGCAGTTGTGCTGCATCGCTCAAATCATTGGTAGCCAGGGCTCCCGTTTCAGTCTCTGTTCCAGTTTCAGTCACAGCAGTAGTCGCAGTCTCGGTCATTGTAATGTCTTCTACCTCCCCCATTGCCTCCTCTTCCTCCACAACCACCAACTCCACTTCGCTTCCCCCCTCTTCTTTTGCTGTTCCCTACCGCCCATGTCCAAGCACCACTCTGTTCGTCCCCGATGCCATGTCACTAGCTGCGTTCGCGGATGCCTGCCCTGCTAGCCCTATTCCCCTACTCTGCTGCGCCGCCTTGGCGGCTTCAGTCTTCTTCGCGCATCTGTTGCTGGCATGCTCATTGGTTGGCCGATGGTCTTTTTTAGTCATGATTAGTGAACTGTGGCGCTTTACTTGCGTAGGGCTCTCACAACAGCTACTGGTCAGCAATCCGAGCAGGCTAGATGCAATCTGGGTGGGCTTGATTTCAACTTGCTGGAAATGATCTAGACCCGTTGGCTGGATGCAATCTCAGCCGGCTCACTCCCGGCTGGCTAGATATGATCTGGACGGACTCACTCTGTGGTAGTTTGACGCGATCTGGACGGGCTAGCTCCCTGCTGGTTGGACATGGTCAAGATAGGCTGGCTCTTGGTGAACATAATATGATGTGGACGGGCTGACCTTGGTCAACTAAATATGTTTTGAACGGGCTGACTTTTCGTCGGCTGGAGACGATCTAGACAACGCTGACATTCTCACTCTGAGATGGTTCTTGGCTAGTTGGATACGATCTGGACAGGCTGGCTCTCAGCTTGCTTGATGCAATCTGGACGGCCTACATCGTGGCTGGCTGTACGGGCTGCCTCTCGGCTGGCTGGACATATTCTGAACGAGCTAGCGCTGCGCTTGCTGAATGCAATGTTTATAGGCTGGCTCTCGGCTGGCTGGATGTAATGTGAACCGGCTGAGAGCTGACTGGATTTCATGGGTTTTGGGGTTGAGGAACATTTTTTACCGAAGGGGTTGGCGAAGCCGCTACATACCTAGTACATATATATATATATCTCAATAGCAAAATTTAATACACAATACTAATAGTAGTATAAACTTGCAATGTACAATATAAGTGTCTTCGGTAAATATTTGCCACTATTACAGCTATAGCTCCATCTAAGAGCACACACGCCAGCATTTGGCCTTATCGAAATACTCATGTTAATTGTCACATACGGCTGCAAATGTGAATTCATGTAATGGTAACTGTAGATGTATGGGTAAGATTATCACTAGTGATCTATGTTACAAGGTGAGCCAACTCAATAGAATGGCTATTACCTGGTTCTGTGTCATGTGCCACCATTACACTCCAATACATCGCTTCTCTGTACATTTAGAAGCTATCTACTAGATGAGAACTCAAGAACATGCAAACTGGAAACAGTATAAGGACAAGTGTGGGGGTGGGTAGATAGATACTAAAGCTGCTGCTTGCCTGACTTCTACTACTCGTTACCTCTTATATATCCCCTTCCCTGTGCCTTACTTTTTCTGCTGCCTTTCAAGCCTAACTAACACTCTGATTGGGAGCTGGCTGAAAACAATGTAATTCAGATACCTTCACCTTTGCAATGGCGGCGAAGCCGTCTCCGGTGTTAGTATACTATATTCAGGATAACTAGAGTATGACTGTGCCCGTTGTTCATCCGTTTTAAGATGCTTCTCTGGCCGAATAGCTGAAGGAGGGGCGCATGTGTAAAGATATTTTCGAGATTATGTGCATGTGTGCTTGGGTTTCGGGTGTCTCCAAATGCGATTACTAGCGGTTACTTTAAATGTGCGCTGGGCTCTCCTTCGCTATTCTACCTTGGTAGTGGTGAAGATCTGGCTGCACTAGACCTCTCCATCCCCAAATGTCTCTCAAAGCGCTCTTGGTGACTCCGAATTTTGCAATGGTTCGGGAATTAATAACGTCTCCGGGTATTTGTTTATGCATACATTAGCCCGTTCAAGCGTCGAATGGAGGCAGTGTTCCTCAGCGGCCAGACCCAGCCGGCCTGCATGATGCCGGGTCTGATCTTCGCTGTGGGGGCCTGTGAACTGAAGCCTGGCTTGCCGCCAGGCCTCAGAATCCTGGTCCGGCCAGCAGCCAGATAGCCTAGAAGCCGCCAAGTCTTATGTAGACCTCGAAGATATGCAGGCTTCCGCAGTCCAGCCCAGGCTTCTGCAAGTCTCGGAAGATATATGCAGGCCGGCCGGGCCGCTTAGGAACACTGCATGGACGTGATGCGTATATTCCACCGAGAATAGTACATTCACCGCTGAAAATAACGATCTTCCTGACTCTTCCATCCATACGGGACATACTGTTTGATAGTTTTCATGTTCCAGACGTGCAGACTGACCATCCCTTGCATACCTAAGCGGTCAGGCCCGGCCGGCTTGCTTCAAGCTGGGCCTGATTTTCGTTAGTGTAGGTCTGTAAATTGAATCCAGACAGCCTGCATATTGCCAAGTCTTATGCAGCCCTTGAGGACATATGCAGGTTTCTGCCAGGGTTGCAATAGTCCGTCCGCCCGTCAGTCTTTCAGGTCATCACGTCCTCGTCTAGTTTCGCGCAAGATATTGCAAGCCTAGGGCCCAATTAGAACAACTGGGGGTGACATTTAGGGCTGGGGTTACTGATTCACCAGTATATAAGCAGTTATTTCGATCAAGACATGGTGATGATGGCTCTCTAAACTGTGGAAGATCAACTGGGTAGTTATAGTGAATGATGTACCATAGACGTGGTTGGGAGGCATATTGATTATCATCACTCGGTCACTACTGCATTCCTCGCATCATGTATCTATCACTCGGAAGACCACGGACACCCACAATCCCTCAGTCTAAAAACCCCCAGGACGGAAGTCATAGTGCATGGAAAGGCGGAGAAAGTTATAACAAAACAAGATCTTGCCCGGACGGGACGGACTATTGCGACCCTAGGCTTCTGCTCACTTCAAAGATATACGTATGTTAGCAGCTATATGCGTGGTAGCCAGGCCTCGGCCCGGTTGTGACCGCTGGGAACAACTGAAGGAGACATTGTTGAAACTACAAACAAGTGAATACCAAACACATATAGCGAACAAAGACTGTAGCTCGCTGATACCGAAATCCTCCACTAACGCGCTCTGCTTATCTCAAAATATCGTTACCTATATTCCTCCCCCCTCCAAACTTACTCCCCCACGACAACTGAAAGATCAAAAGCTGAAGAAAATCAAAGACAGAAGTATCCGTCCAACGTAATTGCGCACAAAATGTGACGAGAACCATAACCACACTCTACTAAGCAGAAACCCGTGCCAAATTCCGAGTCCACCGATAATATTTATCTAACGTTGGTACCAGTTCAATTAAAAATATCTTGCTCGTAGGAACCAGTATATGTTATACCTCTGTTGAAGGAACAATTACTTCTGCAAACAAGCCATATCATACAGTTGCTGCTTCTTCATCTCTCCACATGTGCAAAATACTAATTGAAAACTGTGTCCGGATGGTCTTTTCCGAGTGTGGCAGAACGAATCGAAGGTACCTGCTGCATCATTGCAATCGGTTCTTCCATGCGATGTCTTGATTTGTATGTGCATGCGAGTTTTAGCATGCTGGTCGAGGTATTTGGATGCTCTTGGCCGAATACCCTTGTTTTCGTCTCCGTGGCCATTTCCTCCAGCTCCTCTGATTCCTTCAACCGCCCAGTATTCCAGAATATTGAGGCAAGGTTGCCTAGGCTGTTTAAGGTGGACGGATGCTCATGGCCTAATATCCTCTTTCTTTTCTCTATCGTCGGCACAGCTAGCTCCTCAGCCTCTTTCCACCGCTTCTGGTACATGTATGCCCCCACGAGATTGCCCATGCTTGTCAAGGTATCTGGATGCTCCTGGCCGAGCACTTGGTTTTTCATCGCCATCACCTGAACCCCCCTGCTCCTCGGCAGCATTCCACTGCCCCTATTTCCTGTATATTTCTACGAGGTTGTCCATGCTGGTTAAAGTATCGGGATGCTCCTGGCCAAGTACCTTCTTTCTTGTCTGCATGACCTGGATCTCCAGTTTCTCGGCACGATTCAACTGCCCCTGCTCTCTGAATGTTGCTGCGAGGTTGTCCATAGCACGCAAGGTGTCTGGATGTTCCTGGCCGAGCACTGGCAACAGCGATTCTTTGACATGTCTCTGCAGCTCCTCTGCCTTTTTCCATCGTCCCTGGTTTCAAAATGTCCCTCCAAGGCTGCTCAGTGCAGTGTTCTCAGCCGTCCGTCCAAGGTCAGGACGGAGACGGCACCGTCCGTCCGAGTCAGGACGGGGACGGATAGGACGGCCGGGAACTGAGCATTCACCGTCCCCGGCCGTCAACTGTCGACATCCATGGATCTTTCTCAGTGTAGATAATATTCATATAAAACTCATTACAATTATCCTGACCTTGAAGCAAGGTCCTTTAGCATTGGTTCTATCTATACAATGTCTGATTCCGTTGATCAAGTCTTGCTGTATCCACGATTTCAGGCATTCAGATGCTTGTATGACATCATCTGCCAAGCGCTTGCGTAGGTCACTGATGAGCAACTTTGCACTGTGGAATATACGTTCTGGTTCATCAGACATGGCAGGAATACTCATTAACTCTACTATGCATAGATACATGCATTTATAATTCTTTCCACGCGCTCTCAGGACTAAATTGCTAGTCATATAAGTATATTCTGTAACCGCCCAATAACGGCCGGGGACGGTGAATGACTGCCGATGACGGTGTTTTCACCGTCCCCGGCAGACAACGGGCGTCCAGCTGTCATTTATATGCTAGGACGGGACGGACGGAATTTGCGCCGTCCCGTCCGTCCCAGTAAGAACTCGGACGGCCCTGCCGTCCCCGGCCGTCGGACGGGACGGTTGAGAACACTGGCTCATTGTGAGCAAGGTATCTAGATTTTGTTCGCCATTCACCCTCGAACTGGTCGCCATTACCTGTCCCTCGAGCTCCTCGGCCTCCTTCCATTTCCCCTGGTTCCTGTATGTTGCTGCTAGGTTGTTCTGGTTGATCAGGGTATTTGGGTATTCCTGGCCAAGCACACTCTTTCTCATCTCCACGACCTGTATCTCCGCCTCCTCTGCCTCCTTCCACCGCCCCTGATCTCTGTATATTGCTGCATGGTTGGCCATGCTGAACAAGGTGTCTGGATGCTCCTGGCCAAGTATCCTCTTTCTCATCTCTAAGGACTGCACAGACAGTTCTTCCCCCTTGAACCACTGCCCCTGAGCCCGATATGTTGCTGCGAGGTTATCGATGGCCCTCAATGTATCTGGATGCTCCTGGCCAAGAACTCTCTTACTTATTTCCATGAATTCCAGCCCTAGCTCCTCAGCTTCCTTCCATCGCCCTTGTCTCGTGTATATAGCCGCAAAGTTACCCATGCAGACCGCTGTATCTGGATGTTCTTTGCCAAGTTCCCTCGTTTTCATCTTCAGGGCAAACAAACAGAGCTCCTCAGCTTCTTTCCATCGCCCTTGGTAATAGTAGGTCGATGAGAGGTTGTTCATTATATCAGCAGTCTCTGGTATTTGTACTCCATAGATGCGTTCCAAATACCTCGCAACTACTTCCTGCAATTCTTGTACTTCCTGCCTCTCACCGAGCTCGTTGTGCGACTGGGCTAAATCAACGATCGACGCAATATAATATGAAAGTCTAACTCCATCTGATCTTTGCATTTGATCTCTGAACCGCATTCGTAGTGCTTTCGATTTGGCAAGTTCACCTAATTCATCCAGCAGATCTCCGATTATTCTGTATAAACCTAATGGTATGAAATGGAGGTCTCCAAATTCCCGCGCCATATCGTCAGCCTCTCTTTCATACTCGGCCAAAGCTTCCTGTAGCATGTTCCGTCCCCATGTACGATACTCATGTATAATGTCGACTGTCATTAACCCATTGACGCGACTCATTCGCCCCTTCTTCCATATCGTAGGGCGTACCACATCTTTTTCAATCTTGAAATCGTCCGAATGTCTGTTACTCTTCTCAGCCACATGTCGCATTTACTGCCATCTGACTTGACCCCGAACCCAATCCTATAACAAACTGCGAGCTGAAATGCGATTTGGGCAGCGATAGGCTGGTTTTCATGTCTGAAGTAGTTAATTTCCAGGTTTTCTCTGATTTGCGTCCGTACATGGTAGTCGGCTACTACGAGGTCTCCAAGGATATTGGCAACCTCCAAATATAGTCAATCTCATGTTTGGAAAAATGTCGAATGACTGGATGCTTACCCGGAATACAATATGCGTTCACCCTGACCGAGATTCCTGAGGGCAGCTTGCCACGTTATGGAGATGTATTGGATGTTGCATTTCTGGACAATCGTAAGGAATGCGATCAGGTCGCCCTGGAGGTTGTTACTGGAGCGATGTGTCGAAGCGGGGTAGCGGGTAAACATTCCATCGTAATATGACTCCAGCGTGGAGTTACGGGTTGAAAACATCGCGTATCGTGAGTGGACTGTAAAAGCCGTAGTAAGTAGAGCGTAGAAAGTTGACAGATGGTAGATGTGTGAAGCTATTTTTTTTAGCGACCGCGCGTATATTTTTACTGTAAGTGGCACGTATGGATTCACCAAACTATACATACCGAATAATCACACTGAGAGAAGTATAATAATTCTTTGTCAACTAATCCATAGCTGCTACCCAAGCGCATTATTAATACTCGTAGAAGTGAAAGAATTATACTTGTCACAAACCTTTGTCAGCCGATTGTAAGGATGCCAGTGGGTAACACGACATCATTCCTGGTAGGAGATCAGGCCCAGCTAAGTCCGAGTAATATGAAACTAAACCATTTGCAAAACCATAATTAGTCAGAAATAACTATCCCACATTCTCCAAGTCAGGGTACTGCGCAAAATAAAGGAACCTAGTCCCATGCGTTGCATATCCGGATAGCAAAGGGCCGCAAGAGGCCATGCAGCTGCCGCCACTCTCTTGTGCTAAATAAGACAAGTCTTTCTCCTTCGATCTTTTCTCTGTACCATAGAATACACGTACAAGGTTTTCCATTTATATCGCAACACAATGACTGGACTGAAGCGCATTTTTCGGTAGTTCTATTTGTAGTTATGCGGGAAAGCGTGGCACGTCGCCACGGTGGGGGTGGGTACATGGTATGCAGCAGGAAAATAATTTTCAAATTTGAACAAACGTCGTAATGCGCTGCTGCGATCGGAGACCGGGACGGCGCTTCCGTTGGAATACCGACATGCCTGCAGCATTGTGCAATGTATGCAGGTTGCGAAGCCTGCATGTGGCTCCCGAGATGCCCGTCACAACGCCAGCCTCCGCGCAAACCAACCACACCACAACCAAAATCATGACTCGTAGATCACCGCGGTATAAGGATTCTATCATGTAGCATTTCTAAAATACAACGCTGCATTAAGCTTTCTCACTCTCATAGTTTACATATAATACGCAGATACCAGATACCCCGAATGCGCTATAGCTTGCAAAGTTCCTAAGCCGACCGCTGTTCATGAACCGTTCCGTGAACATTGCGTTTATCTAGCCTGCAATCGATGTTGCTGTAATTTGGAGGATATTAGTTAACCGCTTGATATTGAAGTTGAGTGAAGCAGTTATGATGCAATGTACCTTTGTAAAATATCTTTCTCTTGAGCAAGTTCATTCGTCCGCTCAATTGGATCTTCCGATCCTCGCCCAATGTCACGTTGAATCGTCAAACCGGACTCTTTCAGAACCTGTCCCGCAGTGCCGCCCCTGGCGTATTCCGTTCTTCCTTCCCCGTCATATTCGGGTGGCGATTCAATATGTCGCTGTGAGCCGTCCCCAAATATAACCGAGACGTGGATCACGGTTGGCGCACTGCCAAGTTGCACCCTTCTCCACAAATCAGTTGTACTCAGGTTTGGGTTTAACACATAAATGATAGCGTTGGAGGAAAACAAACGTTTTGGTGTGGAATTGCTGGATTCCCATGCGCCAGAGCGAAAACTGAACATCATACGCAACAGCCCCAAGATAACTGAATGATTTAGACTCTCCAGACACAATACTCCCACTCTGAACTATGCACACCCCTCCCCAAGTCCAAATTTCGACCAGACAAGTTTCTCCGACGTCGTTTACAATGCTCAATTCGGCGCCCATAATTGCGAGTGGCGTATGAGTGTCTCGGTAGGCTGCGTAGGGCTGTTGAATGGATTCGTTGAAACGGGCCGAAAGGAAGAAGGTAGCCGGTATTTCCTGGGGCAGATTGGAAATATATACATTCTCTGAAACAAGGAACTCTAAGCGTAACATGCAAGGCTTGGCAAATACTTCTTGTCGGATCAGGCGGCAACACGATCTGTACCTTATCAAGGAACGATTTGCTGCCTAAGGTCGAGTCCCCGCCAGCTAAAATTACCACGTCGCCGTCTAGCATGAATTCGGACTCACCTCGGTAGCGCAAGAAAACTGTTGTTGGCTGGGAGCGGGAACTTCTGCATGCCGGCCCGTATCGCAGAATGTGGGGGCTAGCGGTTCGCTTAAACGCTAAAGTTGAAATTGTTATTAGCGAGGTACACATACTGAATTTACACCAGCACAATAATTTAAACAGTTGATTTATACTTAATTGTTACTAGATTGCTATTTATTATGGCCAGTAAATATGGGCTACAGTCAACGGTGCGTTACGTTCGGCGCAACCCGAAAATAACTCACGAACGATTACACACGCGAAAATTCAGTTATTGGTATAATGCAGTATGTGATGATGCTGGAATATAACTATATGTGTCTCATGCACATGTCGCATTGCGCACACTCGGAATTCGGTTATGGCATGGGACTACTCGAGTACTGTCATTCGACTTTACTAGATTCATTGTACTATGCAAATTTAACAGCTATCGAACTGCGCTGAAGGTTTTCTCTTGTCCGCAACAGCCAAGTTTTTTCAGTAGTCAAAGCATCAACTCCGTTCTCGCTGTCGACGATAATTCTGATTTAATATGATCGCGCAAGACATTGACTCGTCTGCGGAAATAATGTTGGCTTTGCATTTGAAGTGTGTTTCTACAGTAACTCTATGGGTGTTAAAACAATCAGGAATAAGGAAGTACACTATGAAGGAGAATAGAGATAACTTCACTTTGCACATAATACATGTCCTGATTAGAGTATGAAGTATAGACTTGATTGAAGTTGCAATTTTGGGATTCTGGTGAATGACTTCGTGTGTCGCCAAGACAATCACCCGGCCGATTGAGAGCCTCAACGTACGGAGATGCGGGGTAATGTCGTAATTACCCCGCACCGACACCAACAGATTCAATCTGTTAAAGACCAGTACCGACAAACTCGCAGCCAGTAGCAATCGCTCACCAAGTCCCACTTCAACCACTAGTCAAACAATCCTTCATAGGCCCGATTGTGTTCTGCCCAAACTCCATGGATCCCTTTACGATCTCTACCGGCGTCGTGGGATTTCTCAGTCTCACTATCGAGATTTCGAAGATTCTCAGTACATATGTCAGTGATGTCAAGTCCGCATCGAAAGACGCTCAGATACTACTCACAGAAGTCAACGCTGTTAGCCATGTCTTAGACCAGCTGGTCAAGTTCCTTCAACACGAGGAAGTGAAAGGAAATTCATTCGACCAAACGTCTGTGCTATGCTCAGTGATTATAGTCGGCCAGACCACCCTCGAGCGCCTAGAAAAGAAACTCAACCGACTTCAAGGAGAGGACAAGGTTGCAAAGGTTTTGGAGCGCTTTAAGTGGCCTCTTAGTAAGGACGAATGTCAACAAACTGTGCAGACTTTACACCGATGCGCTCAAACGTTTGAGTTTTCTTTGACTGTTTCTAATTGGTTTGTACCTACATATTCTGTGCTCGAGATTATGCTAACTATCACAGTGCTCTTCTTTCCAACACGTCAACAGCGGTGTTGTCTAAGCTAGACGAAAACCACCAGAAAATGCAGCAGACCATAGACTCGTTACAAGCAATGCTTCTCCCGGTTCCTACCGAGTTATTGAAAGTTTCAAACCAAATATCGGCTGTGTCGAGCCTCCTCTCCACGATTGCCCAATCCGGCCCAGAAATACATAATATTTTCCTTGGTGTCAAAAGCTTACAAGACACTATGAAAGGTCTCTGACCGCCGAAGCAAATGTAATTCGTGTGTGTGCTTACTATTGCAGATCGCGAAGTCGAAGAACTTCTGCGGTGGCTGTCTCCTTTAGAGCCCCAGAAAACGCACCAAGATATCCGTTCCAAACGCATGAAAGAAACCGGAGACTGGCTCTTGCAAACGACCAAGTTTCTCTTTTGGCGGGACAGCGAAAATGAGAGCCAAGACATGCATAATGTTCTAGGGTGCTATGGGATTCCTGGAGCTGGGAAGACAGTTATTAGGTAAGTAACTGCTTTCGAGAAGGGGATTTTACGTTAATGTTACATACAGCTCTCTCGTCATTGACCATTTATCTACCGAGGTATCCGGAAGGAGTGCTTGTGTCGCATGTCACTATTGTGACTATAGCAACCAAGAAGAACAAACCCCAGTGAACATGATCGGCGGCCTTTTGAAACAAGTCATAATGGCGCAGCCAAATGTACCAGACGACGTCATGCAAGTCTTTCGGAAGAGTAAGCGCACTGCGCTAGGGCTCGAAGATGCTCGCCATATGTTGTCCGAAGGCTTAAAATCATTCCATCGGACATACTTATGCATTGATGCTCTCGACGAATGCAAAGACGAATACAGAAGGGTCTTTCTTCGGTCCTTGCAGCAAGTGTCGAAAAATTCCCAGCACTTGGCACGATTGTTTGTGACAAGCAGGCCCTATGTGGAGGACGAGGTCGGTAGATATTTTGAATCGCCACTGGCGGTGCGCATAGTTGCAAACAACCATGATATTATGAAATATGTGGCCTACCAGATTTCTGAAGATCACAATCCAGTGGATATGAATGATGATTTTAAGAACGAAATCATTACAAAAATTGCCGACGCGTCGCAGGGAATGTACGTCCTAGCAGATTCCTCCATGACTGCAGTGTGAATGGCAGAGTTGGTTCGAGACGGTGTCGCTGCATTCAAACATCTCAGCGACCCGCCCGAACCTGGCTTAGGTTTTCCACTCTAAGGTTCCCGGTGATAGAATGCCTTGCAGTCAAGATTTGCTATGGCGATCTTAGATTTAGTACGCCATATCGCCCAAAAATTAGCGGAGGTATCATATGATGACATAGAGTTTGAGTAACTGTTCAGTGGAGACCCATCATAACTCCGTTAATTGTTGTGCGATAAGGATAACAGGCGCAACAAAGGCCCTGAGTGTGCTGCATACCCTCCCGCTGTTTATTCTAAGATCAGCCTAGAGTTCACAACTAGTGGGCATAGTCGCTGTTAGGAGCGTTAGGAGTGGCCTAATCTGCCAACCTGTTTTCTCTTACGCACTCCTATCATCATCTTTTTGCACTATACCTGTTTTGCCCATGTCTTGTCGGACGGTTAGACCGAAGCTGACGCAATTGTACTTAGGTTCCTACTACCCGCTCTCCAAATCCAGACAGTGTTAGATCATCCGACAGTCTCGCAGAGAAGGAGAGCACTCCAGACCATGCCTAGAGGCCTTCACGATGCGTTTGGAGAAACTGTCGAGAGAATCATGCGTCAGCCGAAGGGACTGTCAGACCAAGCTATGAACGTGTTCAAATGGGTATTTCTTGCCGAAAGACCACTAGTCATGGAAGAACTACGTCACGCTCTAGCCGTTAAACAAGGAGATACTGACCTCGATCGGGACAACATTGCTTCGGAAAAATCTTTGCTCAATTCTTGCCACGGACTGATTATTATCGACGAAGGGACGTCTACTGTTCGTCTTGTTCATTTGTCACTACAAGAATATCTACTCACTCAGTGCGATACGCTGTTTCCCCAAGGTCATTGCGAGATCGCTCGTACCTGTCTCACATACCTTAACTTCAGTTCCCTCCCACGCAGACATCAGCGCTCACAAGCAGTAGATTTCGACTTCGAAAAGAGTAGGGCTGAAGAATCCGAATTTTATGAACAATCAGCAAAATTCTGCTTTGTGTATTATGCCGCTTGTCAATGGGGCCATCATGCGCGCAAACAAACTGACGACTCAGTGATTACTCTGGCAATGCACCTTCTCCATCCCAACGCTGATTTACGCTGTTGTTCTTGGATTCTTTTCCGATCTATGCAGCACTGCGACTGGAGAAAGGATACCCGGTTTTCCGGCTTGCATATCGCCGCCTACTTTGGTGTCGACAGAATTGTGCGCTCTTTGGCGGAGATTTCCAAAGTTAATGCAATGGACAGCTGGGACTATACGCCATTATTCTATGCGGCCATGAAAGGGCATGAGACAGTGGTGCGGCTGTTGGTGGCGCGGGATGATGTTGACGCCAACTTGAGCGACCATTTCGGAACGACACCGCTATTGCTGGCAGCTCGTGAGGGACATTACGCGGTTGTGCGACTGCTTCTCGAACGGGATGACATTGACCCGAACTCGACGGTCTATCGAGGATTGACACCGCTGCGCTGGGCAGTTATTAACGGACATTACGAGGTAGTAAGACGGATACTGGAACGAGACGACGTTGATATGAACTCGAGAGATTAACATGGAATGACCCCGCTGTCATTAGCGGCTCAGAATGGACATGAGACGGTAGTGCGGCTGCTCCTGGAGCGAGAAGACGTTGAGGTGAACTCGAGAGAGGATAGGGGGGGAGTGACGCCGTTGTCATGGGCTGCTTGCAATGGACACGAGGCGGCAGTGCGACTTCTCTTAGAGCGAGACGATATCGATGTGAACTGCAGAGAGAGTCAGGGGGGCGTGACACCGTTGTCATGGGCTGCTTGTAATGGACACGAGGCTGTAGTGCGACTTCTGCTCGAGCGACATGATATTGACCGGAACCCAATGGACGACCGGGGAAGGATGACACCGCTGTCGTGGGCTACTAGATATGGACACGTGGGTGTGGTGCAGCAGCTGCTAGAGAGAAACAATATTGAATCGAACTCGAAGGACGATCTGGGAATGACGCTGCTGGCAAAGGCTGCGAGATACGGACGGGAGGAGGTGGTGCGGCTGCTCCTGGAACAGGACGATGCTGATGTCAGCTCAAAAGACAATAACGGTCGGACGGTACTGTCAGTCGCAGCGACATACGGACACACAGAAGTAGTGCAGCTTCTCCTGGAGCGGGGTGACAGTGACGTCAATTCGAGGGACAATTGCGGAAGGACGCCGCTGTCCCGAGCAGCGTGTCGTGGACACAGGGCTGTTGTGCAGCTGATCCTGAAGCGGGACAACGTTAAGTCTGACACGGTGGACACCGATGGATATACGCCACTTTCATTAGCAACAGCATGTATGCAGGGACCGATGCTGCAGCTTTTCCGGGAGTGGGGCGGCTTTGATGCGTGCGACATTGATACGAGCTTCCGGAGCTTTCACCAAACGCCGCTATTATCAAATCGTATGCCGCAGCTAATGATGCTTGTGGAAGATTTCGACGCTACTACGGTGGACATTGTTGGGCGTGAGGCAGAGTCATCGGACTTCATGGAGCACCTGTGTTGGGGAGGGGGCTCCTGGAAAGCCGGTCGAGGGACAATTAGGTGGTCGAATGTTGTTAGATAGAGCCGTCTGATCTACTAGTTTCATGTCTTTCTTTAGGTTATCATTGGCACTGGTTAGTATGGAATCAAGGCCAGGTGGTGCCTCCTGTTGATTTCAAACTTGCTACTGCCGACCATATCTACGCGGTGACTCCGCAATTAAGCGACCATTTGGTAGTTAGGACAGACTAGTAGGATATGCTGTGCGATACAATTCTGCAAGGCCTTACAGTCGATCCAAGCGGTGGTCAAAGCTGAAAGGTGCTGGGGTGATGGGGAAAAAAACGAACCACTTATACCCACCAACTCTGTGAAGCGGATCAACAACGTAGGAGCTATGCCGACTAGGTGAGAAGCTGCGAAATACACGTCAAATCTCCCATCCTACATCCAGTTTTGGGAACCCTGCAAGGCAGAAAGGTGCCAAGCAGCAGGACAGATACGGAATCGCATGTGACAGTGACAGGTAGACGCTATGCATTTAGGTTGCATTCTTCTATCTGAAGCACGTTCACACCCCGACTTCCACTCGCCGTACCACTCCTTAAACATGATATCTGCGGTACACATTGCATAGCTCTGGATGCTGTCACAGCGTTCCGTAAAACTTTACGAAATCGGGTGTCTTCCACAACTGATTGATGGATATACAAGATGTACTTTTCGCTCTTAGAGACAAAAATGATGATAGCATATCGTAGCGATTTTGGAAGCAAGACATCTTTGCCTTGACGATTCTTAGAGCGGAAAATACCCCCTGCACGGAAGACTAAATAGTTGCTCCAACTTAAGGTTATCTACAACAATGGCCATAGCAACCTCAACTCTCGCATAGATGCCGTATCGATACCGCCTCACTGCGTGGTCTAGATGCCCTCACCCACATCACTTCCAGCATTATAAGGCTCGCGCGAAGCACATTGTAAGCTTTGACATCTCGAGTTGGGCATGGTTCTAAGCGACTATTATATGGCTATTATAAAACCTATGTAATGTTACAACATATGATTATGGTATAGCGTCCGAATATATAGATTCATGGGACCGTATAACTCAGTGAGGTGACACAGTACGATCTGAGGGCTGCAAATTTGTTTACAGATCTCCATGAAACTCGTGTTATAGCCGTAAAGCCTGTATGTTGTTCGCTGCGTTGCAGTCTGAGGAGTTGCCCGGCATTCGGAGCTTGCGGCACCACCAGTTTAAGCTCTCGTTCCGAGTGAAGCGCGATAGCCGTCAATTTCGAGCTTATCAATCGTTAGTACAGATGGCTAATTATTAGGCGTCTGATTCCCTCTCTAGCGGGAGTTGCTAAAAGCTTGTGCACTATAATAATTGTCGTTGCAGTGGGTGTGGAGATATTCCAGGAGCGCAGTGTTCCCTGAATATAGCCAACGACAAAGTCCGTCTACTCTATAACCATGGGTTATACCCCTCTTCCTTCCTTTCTTTCTTTTTTTTCTTTCTTTTTATCTTTCTTTTGTCAGCGGGGACGAAGGGTAGCGGGGGGGGGAGCTCCGCCATCTAGCCGGCTCGCCCGGAGGCGGAGGGGGTTATTAAGGTCCTGTCATACTCTAATTAGAGTGAATACAGTATGATTAAACAACAACAACAACAACTCTATAACCATTCTCGGCTTTGTATTGCCGTCTTGTTCGTTGTAACCTTTGACATCCTATAGGCCGCTCCGTCTGAAGCTGATGACTGTCAAGGTTAGGGTTACATTACGCATACAGTTGTATAGAGTGGCACACAAATCCCAATTCAGGTACAGCGTATGAGAACAGGCTTCATGTGGTCATACAGTGGGTGTCGCCTGTATATACTAGTTGCCAATACGATTATGTTAATTCCAACGATTATCCTGATTCCCAGTTCCATCACTCGGCCATAACCTGTCACTCGGCACATTAAGCCATCACTCTATTGCATATACAGGTCTCAGCCGGAGATGAGTCTCGTATGACCGGAGATTGCTGTCTGCCTGAAGGGTCTATACATAGATGCGTACGCACGCATTCACACTTGTCTAATAGTTATACACTTGGTTTGTCTGCTCGAAGCATTCTCCTTGGTCAGGTGAACTTGCCACGTGGCGGGTGTCAGATATAGTGGCGGGTACAGTGGCGGATATCCACATGTTGACTCAGGATTTATCCCAAAGACCTACAAGTTGTTGGAATGCCATCGAAGCTGCTAGAAAGGATTGGAGAATGCACTGAGTCATTTGTGTAGACTCATTCACAAATTTTCACTCGCCACCCACCATTCGCCACGGCTGGCGCCACTCTACCACCTCCAGCGAACTTCAAATTTCTTAGGTATATAAAGGCATGGGTTCTACCATTAGATGGTTCGGTAGATAATCGCTTTTGTACAATAAATAATTCGATCTCTCTCTTTGTACTCGATCACTCTCAACAATACAGCAGACACAGTCAGTGTTCGCAACCGTCCCGTCCGTCCGGGATTGGTCAGGACGGGGACGGACGGCAAGAATCCGTCCGTCCGAGAGCAGGACGGAGACGGCGCCGTCTTGTTGAGGCTGGTCCGAGATGGACGGAAAGGACGGCCGTCGACGGAGAAGTCTTAGCGCACATAACAAAAATTATAAGAAAATCATTTTAATTACTATTCTGACCGTGATGCAAGACCTGTGAGCATCTGCTCCATCCATACTATTTCTGAATCTGTTTCTCTAAAGATTACGCCCTCTGCACCAGGATTTCATACATTCCGAAGCCTGTATAACATTATCGGGCTTGATTGGGTTTAGTCTAAAGATATTCAGTAACCGCCCGATGACGGTGGATAACGGCCGACATTCCGTCCGTCTTGAGGAAGGACGGAGACGGACGGCCTTGGCGCCGTCCGTCCGTCCTGGAGAAATCTCGGACGGACGGGACGGTTGAGAACACTGGACACAGTGGCAGATACACAGTGGCAGATACACAGTGGCAGATACACAGTGGCAGATAAACAGTGGCAGATAAACAGCAGCAGATCCACAGCGGAGGATACACAGCGGCAAATACACAGCAGCGGATACCAGTGTCGGATAAACAGCTGCGGATAGCAGCATCGGATAAACAGCTGCGGATACCAGTGTCGGATACACAACAGCGGATAGCAGGTTTGGATAAACAGCAGCGGGTACAGTGGCAGATACAGCAGTGGATATACAACACAGCAGACACAGTGGCAGATACACCATGGCAGATATATATACAGTGACAGATATACAGCCAGATATACAGTACCAGGTCAGGGTACATATTCACAGAGGTGGATATACACAAGTAGTTCAAGATACACAGCACGATATACACAGCAGCGGATACACAGTGGTAGATGAACAGCAGCAGATACAGTAGTGGATATACAACACAGTAGACACAGTGGCAGATACACAGCAGCAGATACACAGCAGCAGATACACAGCGGTAGATACACAGCAGCAGATATACAGTAGCACCAAATCAAGATACACAGCAGAAGTCTAGGTGATCTGCCTGATATCGCAACAAGTCCACCATGCTCATCGTTTCGAATCCTGGGGGCGGCAAAGCCGCCACCGGTGCTAGTACTCTCATATATATATGGCCTTGTGGCTCTCTTAGATAATATACAATCAAGCTTCTCTAGCATCACTATTTCAACACACTCGGCAACCTCCAGCTGGTAATGTTACAGATGTACATGGGCCAGAGACATCTGATACACGGTCACTGCGGCAGGGTATGATGCCTCCTGTATATATCTGGGGTCTTTCTCTTTCTCCCTTCTCTCTAGCATAGTCTATGCACTCGTTTCTACCTATATCGTAACAGGTGAGATCAATCGAGTATGAACAAAGTTGTTGAATTATCTGTGGTATATATAAACGTTATTTTCTTGGTATAAAAAGAATGAAAGATGGGAACATATATATAACAAAGGTACCATCTTTGGAACGGAAAGACATACCTGCAACCGGAGAAGCACCTGGAGTCCAGCTATCCCAAATGTCAGGGCGATACTTCATAGCCCAGAGCTGTCAGATAGAACAGACTTCGTCTACCCCCTGCCTTGATGAGACCAGCATCTTGCAACTCCTGGTGTGGGGCGCTCTCTAGGGGGTTCAGAGATGTGCTTTTTTTGGGTGCGGGGGGCACTGGGTAGGACCTTTTCTCGTGGCAGGGGATGGGGCTGTTTGGGTGGGAGGGTTGGCTTGAGAGTTCTTTTGTATGGGAGTAATTATAGTGTCACCAGAATACTTGCAGTCCTTGCAATGATCGATACGCCGCGGTCGTTTTGCTCATGCCTCGTAGCTTATGTAGTCGCATGCACAATTCGCATAACAATCAATACAACATGTCCGAGACTCACCCTATCTCACTGCTTTTTTGTTAGAATCGCTAGAGTATATGCAGTGTAGTTCAATGTTTTCAATGTTCTCAATGGTCCGAGGGTGGACCAGTCTAGACTGGAACAGTCCGGATTTAGTCCAGTTCAGTGCGGGGTCATTTCGGACTGGAATCGGATCAGTCTAACATTTCATGAGACCGGTTTAGACTCAGTCTGGACTGGTCCTGGACTTGATTATAGAACTTGCTGGAATCGGGTTGATAATGGAAAAAATTTGCCCAGTTTGAGTAGAAACACATACTATACCAGACAGTTGTCTATAGGTGAGTGTTTGCAGCTTAAAAATGGAGAAGAATCATGATTTTGTAGGCCGCCAGCTAGGAGCTATACCGAATCTAGCTAAGTAGCACTGTAGAAAATGGACTGGTGTAGACCAGTACAGTCTAGTACAAGACTTCTAGTCTGTTGTTTAGTTCAGTCTAACCTCGCCGCTGGACTGGACTGGACTGATCTATACCTAAGACCGGGTCCGTCTGGACTGTTGAAAACATTGCTGTAGGTGTAGTTCGAACTAAACACCACCACAACAATAGCGCTGATACCCGCAAAACACAATTCACTGCCTACAAAGCCAAGACTTCGCCTTAGCGCCTATCACGATGCTATCTTTTGGTTTACATCTGCTTCGTAAATGTCGTTAGTACTGTTTTTCTGGTGTAGCTCAATTGTAGAACCAGAAACCCAGTGACAGTTGGGTTTAACTCCAAACGTAAGGGGTATTGCGGCCTATAAGAAGAAGCCTGCTTCATGTCAAAGAAATTTACGATATGGTTATGTGGGATATATCGACCAATTATGAGGGAAGAAATGTGATGCTCTGCCAGGTGTAGTGGTAGATGGAGTAGTTTTTTAATTGGATGATAAGTTTATGGCTGTAGTAGAGCTGTATGGCACTCTAAATCTCAATTTTTTCACTGTGCGTCTTGTTTTGGAGTAGTAGAATTCAGTAGCACTGCAGGTTGCATTGGTGAATGAGTGAGGCTCCGTTGTTTGAAGCTCTATCTGCTTACTCAGTCGTTCATGACTGGAAAGAATCTGGTGGTAACACAATAATTAATACTGTAAGGGTTAAGAATGTGTAACCGATATGTTTAAGCTTCTGATCGGTGATACTAGCTTCCTTGCATAGCTGAACCATGCTGTAGGTTCAATTGGGGAGTGTGTTCGTTTAGAAGGTGGAGCAAACGAGGCATGAAATCGTGGGGAACTGGACCGGGATGCATGTGCTGTAAAGCTAAACATCGATTGCAGAAAGAGAATGCAGTGTAACACCTACGCATGGCTTTCCTCGCACCACCCCCACAACAACCGCTTAAACAACCAAACACATCCTTCGAAAGCTATCAGTATGTACTCTGCGTAGCTGTCAGTCGTAATATGTACATACTCACAGAGCGGGAAGCCAACCACATCTCGCTTGTGAAACATCATACCCTGCTTTCCTGCGGGAGAATTTTAGCGCTTGTTCTGCTTGCAGGGCTTGGCAGTAAAGGTAGCAGCCGCATCTTACCACGCTTATACCCGAAGTCTTCTAGTATTCCTACATAAGCCCAGTGTCACTCCCTTGGCAACAGCTTTTCACATTTATTCTTCCATAATCCTCACATTTCTTCGATCCACTCCCGTTAGTTTCGTAGCATGGGTGGACTCGCCATCGCTGCAGGCATAATTGCCGTGGTTCAAATATCTGAGAAAATAATCGCTCTTTGCGGCTAGTATACCATAGCTGTCAATGATGCTAAAGGAGATATCGAGCGACTCAACAACGAGGTTACCGCTCTTTACAATGTCTTGAAAAGTGTTGCTGGAAGCCCTAAGGTTCACGGTCGTGACTGTCTCATTAGACTTCACACCATGACTGTCCATTTTAGACTTCACACGATGCTCGCCCTCATGCTCATCATATTTAAGACGCACCTTTGTCCGTCTCTCTTGTACCTACAATCAACTCACTCTTTCACATCAACAAAAAGAGTCCAAGATTTAGTTCAGAGCCAAGACGCAACGAAATTATGCGCACTCAAATCGCTGACAAAGGATATCGAGTATTGTTCCTCAGAGCTTGTCGCTCTCAAAAGCCGTTTGGATCCAGGCAGACAGACCATGAACCAGTGTTCGAAACGGGCCCGGCCAGCCCGAGGGCTTTCAGGCGGGCTTTGAGGCGGCCGGGCCGGGCCGGTAATCTCAAAGCCCACGAGGCCTCGGGCTTTT
>Ga0307512_10002009_pt1 | contig 27009 bp, 29 predicted proteins | sample 14_EM_MG_FD_200267 | JGI IMG/M metagenome (GOLD analysis project Ga0307512, IMG submission 200267) | Populus trichocarpa ectomycorrhiza microbial communities from riparian zone in the Pacific Northwest, United States - 14_EM | ecosystem: Host-associated > Plants > Roots > Unclassified | place... | reverse complement strand
GTAACAACCACGCCACCTCACCTCACGTCGCAACACCTCAGATCACTTCTTTATCTAACTAAATTATACCGCCACCATCTCGCCGCTTCCTCCGCGTCTTCCAACCTCTCCGCCTTTCCGTAACACAATTCCTTCCACACCACCCGTATCTTTCTTCAATTATCCCCAGGTATCACCGTACCTGCCTGCGCCGTGACATATTCTACGGCTGTCATCTGCTTGATTTGAGCGTGAGATTCCTTCTGTGTAGCACGGAGGTTTTGGCTGCACTGCCACATCTCAAAAAACTCTTCGACCTTGGCCATTCTGTGCAAATTGCTTTCCTCTGACTCTCTCTGCGGTTCTACATCGTTTTCAGTTTTGGTCATATCCAATTCAGGATCATAGATTCCCAATAACCCCTCATTGCCTCATGCATACTGCCTTACAATGTAGTGTTCTCGCAAAGTTTCGCCGGTGGTTTTCGACTGCCCGTATCTGAAAACGTCTCTCATAATGGATCAACTTCCCTCCACTGCAACCCAACGTGGTATGATAGAAAATATGATGCGTGCCACATTGGAGAGATCGGCGTACTTTGAGTGTGTTTGTTCTTTCCTGGTGCCACCAGTCCATAATATCCGGCAACCAAAATGTACTGCTAATCACAATGCGGTCGGAGTGGTAGTTATTACAATTTGGATTCACTTGCCCGCCGTTCTTTGGTGCTTAAGGCATTGAATTCAGATAGAGCCTTGTGACTGTTAATAGGCGTGATGGGCGATCTCTCGGTCCAGGTGTCATTTTAGTCACATTTTTAAGCGTTAAGTATTCATCGACATCGTTGGACAAATCATGTGGAGAAAATGATGATAGACCAGATCCAGAAGCCGTTGTGGAGGAGTGGTTGTTGCTCACAAGTCTTCCTGGTTGATTGACTGCGAGTCGCCAGTGTGTGGCACAGGATTCGTTGTCCACCTACTTCACAATTGCCTCCTGATATTGCGTGGTATACAAAGTCTCGTCATCAGGATTGATATGCATTCCATTGTCCCACTTCCTAAACAATTTCAGCTTTAGAAACAAATCAAGGATATGCGCTGAAACCGGAAGAAGTCCTGTTGTTGGAGTGACTTCAGAAGAATATTGGGACAGCTCCTGTCACGCAAACTTCACGGCAAGGTATAAGGCTTCCTTCCATTGGGTCATCATCATGGGCAAAGCGCACATAATGACATCAATAAGGTGGAACATGTCATTTTATGCTGTGATGACGAGATGCACAGAAACCGTATGCCGTTTGGACATGCATAAGGTCCAATACTGGAATGGCCGTAAAATGTCCATGACATACTTAGCAATGGTCCGCTCATCCTGTGTTGTTAAGAGTGACCGTTAATCACTGTATTTTGGGCTGTTATGCCACTCCCATGTGAATTCACGTAGGCAGTAGGCGTGCTCGAGCAGCTCCATTGTCAAGTTCCAACGTTTCTTCACATCCATAATCGGTATTTACCATTTGAGAATGGTAGAATGCGTCAATTCATTCGCTGCTATACAAAGGTCAGTTTCAGTACTTTTGAAAATTCTTCAAATAACTACTTTCTCAAATATCTTTGCCAAGCCTGGCTTCGTCGCCGACACCATGTTGATTCTAGCATTTCCTTCCTGGCGAAGTCTTTGACTGTTCCCAATGTCGGTGCGTTCAGTCTCTACAAATTGTTGATCCGGCTCATGGGCTTCCCATGACTTCGTGCGGTCTTTGACCCCGAGACTGCTCATGAAGGCACCTGATGCAAGGCGACTGACGTACACCTTACATTGTATGTAGTTTTGGAATGTAGGCCATTCAATTCCGGAGGCCTCAAGTGTTGACTGCAGTTCGCATGTGATCAAGTAATTTGATCAGGCATTATCAGTCGTAATTCCAAGTAAATGGCCGTTGGTATGCTGAAAACGCTCAAGAACTCCTTTCAAATGTATGACTAGTCTTGCTTTAGTATGTTGACTCTTGCCCTATCATCCTCAGTTAGCTTTCGTGATTGGAAAAGAAGTGGCAATCAACCTCATCCAACACAATTTACACTTCACGCAATGCCCAATTTTGATCCATATAGTAGGCAATGACTGACGTTATGACCACTTTATTTGTCGATGTCCACCCATCAAGAGCTAAGCTTACTGTATTTCTTGATGGCAATTGGTTCTTAATTGCATTCGATGTCAGTGAATATTCCTTGCGGCACATATCGCCAAGAGTGCTGGCGGACGATAACACTAGATCGCCGCATAGCGCATTATATAACTGGGGTTGCTGGAGGTTTGATATAGCATTCCATGGAAGGTGAGCCGAAACAAATCCTAACATGATGTAGCGATTTCAGATGTCTTGGTGAAATTGGGCAGTTTCAAAGTCCTTATCAGCCAGTTTAGATAGTTTTGTCTGCCATCACAGTTGATATAGTTAAGATCTAGATGTCAAATAATAATGTCAATTGGGACCTTACCATTGTAATTCCTCAAATTCCTTCTCTCTTCATTATGGCCAAAGCTGTTTCATCGACCGTTGACTTAGTCAATTCAGACACTTCTGACTCTGTTAATTGGTAGAACTCTGCGATGTGCGCTTTTGCCAGCAAGTGTTTCCCCATTGAGCTGGTACCACAATCTGATGGATGACGAAGAACTTGGTGACAAATGATATATATGATGCCAGGGCTGCCGGACCCCTCAATTCCGCTGTGGAAATTGAATTTCCGCAAAGGGGCATATCTAGAACTGTTCCAAGCAATTGAAAGCCTCGAGTCCACATTCATAGAAGTTGACAAATCATCAAATATGATTTGGAGCGTAAGGTTGTTCAAATCACAGATACAGAACAGTCTGTCTTGGAAAGATATCATACCTTCTAACAACGAGGTGTTTATAGATTTTGAATCGTACATGGCGTTAGGAACTTGATCGCTGTGTAATTCGAGTTGAGTGACAATCAACAGTTACGATATCGTGAAGTAAGCTGCTGGTTCATAAATATTGACTCTCGAGCAAACAGCATGAAAAGAGTAAAACCTGTGAGACATTGCCATGGACAATTATTTTTAGAAGGCGGTAGTGATATCCTCACTAACATTTTTGCCTATAATGTCAGCCAATGCAACGATTATGGTGTGATACAGTTGCACAGACCCTGGAGTATCGAAGATGCAAGACCAAACATCATTGACGCTCCGTTGACACTCAATTGTATGAGGTGATAGTGATATGCCCACTACCGTTCTTGAACATAATCGTGGCCACCGTATTGGTGATGCTATAATTTCTTTGCACAGCCCCTGGATTATCCAAGATGCAAGACCAATAATCGTTGACGCTGTGTTAATGCTCATTGTTCAGATGTGGTAGCGATATGGTTCGCATCATTTTTGCCAAGATAGGCAGCCATTACGATGATTTTGTGACGATTTTGATGAATAACACTGGGATTATCCATATTGGAAGTCTGAAAATGGTTGACTCTCCATTAATGTTCATATTTATGCTGCTGCAACAAGTGTACCGCTTATCTTTTCAGCTACAAAGAGGGCCAATAGTTTGTCTTTGGCAATACCGGACTATGGATAATGAATGATTGCTGAAAGTGTAACACTAATAATTTTTGACACTCCATTGATGCTCATATTTAAGAGACGATACCGATATCCTTTGCATCATTCTGGGCGAATGAGGCAGCCAATACGATTATTATGTGACGATTTCGATGAATAGCCCTGGGATTATCCATGTTGCAAGTCTAAATGGGGTTGACTCTCCATTGACGCGCATTTTTATGATGCGGCAACAAGTGTGTCGCATATCTGTTCAGCTAAAAAGACGGCCAATATTGTATCTTTGGCAATATGGTACTATGCAGCGTGTATGATTGCTAACAGTGGAAGATCAAAAATCTTTGACACTCCGTTGAGGCTTACATTGAACACATTCTAACCGTCATTGTATGTTCAATATCTGTATGATATGAATCAAATAATGATTATTGACAATCAATGAAACCTTTCTATGTATGATTATTTGCATCCAGAACCTTCGTGGCCTCCCAATGTCAAAACCACCACCATACACGTTATGTGAGTGATGGATGACATAGCCAGAGAGTATTCCCACCTGTTCGGCCGGGCATTCAGCGTATGTTGATATTAACGCTAATTTTCGATTAACCTAGCCCGACTTTCTCACCTGTCATGATCCAGCTCTTTTTCCTCGATTCCCATGACATACCATAAGCAATTTTCAAAAACTCAACCAGGTGAACCAGGTCTGAGTGGAGAGTTATGCACTTGGACGCATGGATGACTGCAGCATGAGGTTCGTCATACAGACAGATTTGTGTAGCGCACAGACCCCTCCTTCTATAACTCGTATGATATCACATACTCAAATGTTATTACTGCATTTCGACACTAATTAAGTTTGTGCTGTCCCACTGAACAGTTACCGCGAAGGCGTTATCGAGTTAATTGTTTGTCTTGCAGCCAAATTCCGACACTAGAACTTTCCCAAGGTACATACCACCCTTGCACATGCACAGATGAATCTTCATGACTCACAGTTTGTTCACTGAGATCAAGTAAAAGCTGACACGTAGCAAAATAGGTACACACATGGCTTTTTCACTTGATATGACGTCAAAAAAAGAAATATGCGTATCTATTCTTCCAGCGGGGTACGTGCCGTCACCATATCTTCATCCGCATCCGATTTCTATATTGCGATTTGGGACAGGGGCAAATGCAGGGGCAATGGCATACGGTTTGAACAGGCTTTTGATTCTTAATCACTGACGAATCTGACTTCACATTGTGCGCAAGCGATGCTATGCATTCAGGTGACTGCGGTCTCCCGGAACCTAGCCTAATATGACTTCTTCCGGGTCGAGACGTCCCTTTTTGCATTCATGATACACCGGGGATGATGTCAAGAGACTCCATATGCTCTCCAAATTTTGTGGGTGCAGGATTTGCTGCGTCATAGTCCGTATCCAGTGTGACGACAGCCGGAACTTTCAATTTGGTTGTGTAGTACTTCGTATCTCATTCATGGAGGTAGTCGAGCCGCGTCCCCCAATCCTGGTCGTGTCAATTTGTCAAGCTTCATCGGCTTCTGTCGAAATCTCTCCATGAGTTGCTGCACCGTTTTCGTGGTTGTGCCCATCACCCAGCTGGGTTCATCATCTTCGCTCAGCTTGCCCAGCATTGTATCTTTATCAGGTTCCCCATCGTCCTCTTTGTCCGAACTTGCAAGATCGCTCAGACTGTCTCCGATAGCATTTAACATCTCCTCAAATGTTTGTCAAGGCTCCCAGGATGTCAGTCCTCCGCTTTCAGCACTTTTCATATCTTCCTGCTCCTGCTTGATTGCTGTCTCTGCATCCTCACCTGGTGTTCTTGCCACAGTGGTTTCTCTCTCCACGTAATCCTCGATCCATTCCTCCTTCTCTTTGTTATTCAAAAAGTTTGTTTCTTGTCTTCCCTCTGCTGCTAGCTTCTTTTTGCATCGCAAGCTACGCAATGCACCTAGGGCTCGGACTCATTGAGCATCCAAACCGCACTTGCCTTAATTGACTTGCTGTCGTTGTCATGTTGATCGATTGGTTGATTTGCTGTATTGGCCGCTTGAAGTGGCACAAAGTTCTTATTCGGAGCATTGACCATTGTAGGTTGTGTTGATTTTGTTGTTGGGTGAGATGTTGGATGCTTCAAGGTCTGGACGATCTGAAGGCAAGCTGCGTCATTTATGTCCAGGTTGATACATGTGATCGACTTGAATAAGTCAAATTCATCTTTTGACCGTCACTAAAATGGGAATAGTTATACTAACAATACAGTATGACTCGATTTTTAGCGTCAGTTTCATGTAGGATCTCTGGGATTTTTTGAGACAAACATCACCAGACATCCTTTCCTGAGAAGCATATCCTGTGTATATCGGACAAATGCAAGATTCCGGCAGTCGTAAACCTATGTAAATCATTTTGGATAAGGAAAGAACATCGGACAGACTTATTGCAAATCATGAAACGGTTAGAATGCCCTGAAGTCCGCAATGAAAAGCAGCATGATTCAATTTGAGTGAAACGTGCAACTTGGCCGTTACTTATTTCATTTTGACTTGTAGTGAGGTATATATTCCTCAGGAGTTCCCACTTCTTTTCGTGATCATCCTTTTATATTCTACACCAGCAGATTCTTGCTGCACATACACCTCAGCCAAGGGAGAACGGCACCAAACCAGGCGGATCAATGGGCGTTGCATCTAATACATCACTCTCTGGCCCACAGCAAGACCGCAGACACCAGTTAGTCCACCGCAATGCCGCCAATGCGGCCCACAAAACATGTCCCATGATGCGCATTTAAAAATCATTTGTAAAACTGGTTGCAGCAAGAATAAGAAACAGCACGCAATCAGTGGATGTGAGTGTACTCATATCAAAGTAAATGACGTTCAACTAATCATATAATATACAGCACGTATACGGAAGGAACTCCGTGAGCACTTCATTTCTGCTCATGCCGGGAAACTTCCATGGTCTACCAAGGCATTGGTATGCACAGTCCGCGGAATCGAACATCGTGATGTCGTCAGCTCAGGCATTGTCGTGCACAAATCTCGCGATCACTGTCCCCGGGTGTGGACACAACAGGCTTCAATCACCTTAGAGAAGGCTACTAAAGTGTTTATGGTGGAGGTCATTGCCAAATCTCATTACAACATGCGGCAAGTAATTTCTTGTAGGTTTACAACATGTCTGCAACAATGGCAAAGCAAGGAGGTCGGGTACAGCTCGAACAGTCTGACATGTGCCTTGCATTGAATATGGCTACAATGGCCAAAGAGGGGTTTTTGCGCTCCGCTATAGAGGACACACCAAATCTAATCGAGAAACCTCGGGCTGATGTCACAGAAGAGAAGATGCAGGGGGTTGTGTCTCCTGGGCATAAATAGGTGAAGGCTGCGATTGAAAGACACCTGGGTATGATTCAGCGAAAACACATGGACGGCTGTCATGCTTGCCAAAACCGCACTGAGAGGAATCCCGAGACACACTGGTGGCGCAAAGAAACGGGTACTCCTCCACCAGTCTGACGTCGACATCCGACATGGGATCCGACGCCATCACCGCCTGGCACGCAATCTCCGCCTGGAACGCCACCTGCGCCACCCGGTCCCATCCAGTGCACCCAACCATTGCAAACCAACAATCTGCCAGCCACGAATGCGTATTCATCTGGTTCTCTTTTCAAGACTCAACCTGTCAATCTTGATGCATGAGCCGATGAGAGCATACTCACTGAAAATTTTGATCCAGAATTGCTGACTGATGACACAACATGATGTGGTTAGTACACTATCTGCTGTGTCTGAATGCTGCTGACATACATTTTGAAGACGAGAGCAGCCAATTGAATGTACATGACGGTTGAAATGAGCATTGATTGAAAAGAAAACGATATATAGTGCATTATAATCTTCAATTTGCGGACACTTTAAAGTATATTTTACAGAATATATTTATATGTATTATCAAACAACAATGTGATGATCACAGACATAGAACATGAAGACGTTACAATGGCTGCCAAATCATCCTGAATGATGAACTGTGCCTAATTGAATGATTGCATATTGCGGAAACGCCCGTGGAAAAATGTGCGTCAACGGAGCATCAACAGTTGTAGGTGTTGTAAGTCTTGTAAATAAAAGTTGAGGTCGACGATTTTAGACATAATGCGAGTACTGGTAGCGTTTATCGGCTAAAATAATATCTGCACGCTCCCTGCCCGATCCTGATAATGAGAGTCAATGGAGCGTGCACGAATTTTGGTTTTGCTTCTTTGGTAATCACCGTTGTAAATTGTTGCACACTGCTATAAACGTCCTACTGGCAGCCTTTATCAGTAAAAAGGTATGTGGTACGGTTACTGCCACCTTCTGAAAATGAGCGGCAATGGAGCGTCGACGATTTTTGGTCTTGTAAGTCACGTGATTGGAAATGGATTTGTTCACTGTTAGGCATAACTAACCTATTGGAAACCTTTGTAGGCAAAAAAGAAAGAGACATGGTCAGTTCTCCATCCTGAATACTTGGTTACTCCATCATGAGGATGAGGGTCAACGGAGCGGCAATAATATTTGACTTCGCAGTCTTGGTAATCACGGCATCACGCAAATATCAAACCTTATACCAGATGCATTGGCCACGTTATAGGTGAAAATTCAAAAAGTAGAAGAAGAAACAGGGATTTCAAAATAATGGATATTACAAGCTGCAACATATGCAAAACGTGAATATTAGGTGTTGAATAAGTGGTTTTGGTAAAATACAATTATCAGGCTGCAAAAACAAGAGCATTATATGAATCTACAAATGGACCCACTGGGCAACCCGCTGACAACCCGCCTGATTCAGACGGGTTGTGGATTTTAATCGAACCATCCTCAAATTGACGGTACAGGTGTATTGACGACCCGGACTGTCAATTCGGTATCAGTTGAGTCCTGACCTGGACCCACACCCACGGGGTCGGTCCGGAACCGTTGCTAACACTAATCACAGCATGATATGCCCGTTATTGCTTATATACATCATTTTGACTGTTCCTTTGCACAAAATGCCTCATCAACATTGAGCGGTAGCATTGTATATGAATGAGGTTGGTCCCATCCCAGACGCGGTTGCGGGCATATCCCCTTGCCCTCCGACTCTATTGGCTGCCAACACCGTATTTCTGTATGTTGATGATTCAGCGTCCCTGATAGTACCGAAGATGCAGGACCATGGATGGTTGAGGTGTTGTTGACGCTGGTTGTCAAGATGGGGTAGCAAAGGTATCGCACTCTGTTTTGCCTATACAGGTGCCTAATAATTCGTGTTTGACTATACACAACCTATCACCTATCAGATTAGGCCGGATCTATGACCAAAAATTGTTGATGTTCTATTGAGGTACATGTTCGGATTGGGTACGAAGTGCATCCGAAGAATACGGGGATATGCTTGCTGCTAACATTTCGATTATGTATAACCAAGACTGATCAAATTTTTCCTTGCCTGACTCTGATGACCTGGAAGTATTGATGCTCCATTGAGACAGATTTTGGCACTGTCTTATCCACAATATACCATGAGTTGATTTCGTACAGCATAGTATTCACATTGTATTGGCAGCATTTTTATCGTTCCTGTTGATATTCTCCCTGATCACTACATTAATCTTTGATTATACCTATACATGTATCCTTTGAAATATACTGTACAGTGTCCGGTAATTGTAAATTACAATACAATCAAACATCCCGATTGTTTCTGTCAAAGCCCATCCTCCCTGCCTGGTTTGCTCAACAGGCTGCTCTGGTCTTCAAAATGCATGTTAGCTGCAATTTCACAGAGCAGATTCTGTACAAACCAGTGGATGTTCCTTCATCACTCAGCATATCTGGATTATACTCTGCATTGTGCTGCCTATGCTGGGATTATACATCTGCAATGAAAAAGTGAGCACCCCAATAAAAATGCATCTGAATACACAAATCTGAGTGGCACCTGGTCAATTTCGGACCTTTGAGCACCATCATTGTCAGTGGGTGGCGTAGTTGGAGTTCTGGGCAGAGATGGCGTTTGATCTGATGAAGTCTATCTCTCTCAGTCAGATGGAGGCGCACCTGTTCCTTCGCATCTGTATCTTGTATGCTACCTCTTGATGGTGGAGTTGTTGGTAGGACTGCATCCGTGCGTGTAGTTTTGACCAAGTATAGCTAGTGGCCTTCCTAAAGAAGCTATCACCGTTGAATGCCCTCAGAACTCAACTCCCCGATCCTTCTCGTTTTGGACTGTGGGGTCCGGTTACCTGATAATTGATTGCATTTCCTCCATTGCAGTTTGTGAAAACCCCCCTTGGGCGATTTTGGCCATATTCATGGCCAGGCGCATGTTGGACAGTTCCAGCTGGACCCAACCTCCTTGCCATGCCATTGGTGCAGACATGTTGATAACGTACAAGAAATCAGATGCTGCCTCGGACAATGAGATTCGGCCACTACTTCAAGCATATACACTTCTGTAGACACCACGAAGGTGATTATGGTCCATGTCATCCATTCATAGGGATGCTTATCACGAAATTTATCCCTCAAATTCCGGGAGCGTACAACATCAACATGTTCAGTTTCCTCACAGTGTGCTGCCAAATACCTTGTTCGACGAATGTGGTCACCTGTGACTAGTGATAGCAATGTTTCCAACCCGCCTGAACAGTTCCGGGATAGGGTTGGAACCGGAACCAATCCGTTGCAATGGGCTTCACCACACCAAAACCCGGACCATTCCAACTGGGCCAGTTTTATCTCCACACACCCGGCATTTCAACTTCACAACTTTGGCTCCAAATAAGTATTTGAGCAGAGATCATATGGTGACATGATCAGTGCGTTGATGGTGCAGTTCTAGCCGGTCTTCCACCTCCCGATCTCAGCTGGTGATTCGACCAATATTCGGTGAGTCACTATCGAAAACCCGCTGATTTCACTTACAATTTCCCCATATTTCACAACCACTCAACAAATACCAGTCGGATCGCAAATCTGGAAGCAGGGGGTGAAAGACCAGTTAGAACTGCAAAACCTACAAATCAATCATGTCACGATACGATCACAACTCAATTTCTTGATTGAAGCCAAAGTGCTAAGGACCGCAATGCTGGAACCGCGGGCGGGATCCAACCCGGCCAAAAAACCACGGATTTAGGTCCGGTCTGGGTAACAATCCCGCCAAGACGCAGAGGGTCAGGTTCTTGGCCGGGTCTGGAACCGAACCGAGCCAAACAGCCGGTCACAACCCAGGCCGCGGGAGGGTTACACAGACTCGTTATTAACACTTCCCGCGACAGACGGCATTGAATTGGTCAAGTATCTCTCAATCTGTTCCCGCTGTACATTATGATGTTATGTGACGACCGTATACGATGATATAGATATAGTCGCATCTGAGCGCATGCAGCTGCGTATTCTTGCAGCTCCATGTTTTGCAGACCATTTGTAGAAGTGCCTTCTCCAAACGAAAAAAAGTTGGCTGCATTGGGAGGTCCACAATGGATCATCTTGTGTCTGCATTGTAGCAGGGTGATAGCAATTGCAACATGGGACGAAGCGCCGGTCGATCAGCTCATTTCGAATCCACTCTCACCATGCAAATGATTGTCTGCGGCTATGATTTAGCAATTGTAAATACGACGGAAAGACGTTTAAGAAACGAAGTGGGATGTACTGATAACTGTATGATTTGCTTCACATCAACATGGAATCAGTAACAGCCAACGAGTATTTAGTACTCATGATGCATCCTGCTCAGAATTGCTTCAGGTTGCAAGTAGTTCTGAACCTCCTGCAACTCGCAGTAGGTCGGTCCAATTGGTTTTGTTTGATTTCAGCAATCAATACAGGTTTTCAACAGCCCATAACTCCTGATGCTCCAGAATTAACAGGGTATCCTTTGATGGAAAGGACGTCTGGTGATGTCCGTCTAAGGACATCCCAGGGAAGTTCCATGAGACAAAGGGTATGAACTATGAGACATTGTACGGTTGGCGTTACTATTCCGATTGTACTGACAGCCCAACCGTTGACTCTTCTTCGTTCAAGTTAATCAACACCACCAACTTTGATATACAAGACGTAGCTTGCCTACATATCATCCATATCTGGCAACATTCGATATCTTGCCCAATACCAGTCAACACAAACATCAATTGTCAATGCTCCAACACGAACCTTTCAGCGCATGCAGTGCGCAACTATGGCATATTGACAAAGATTGCCATATGTCAACCTCACCAAGCGAATGAATGCAAGATCAGCGGAGATGCGGAATGCGTCCGAGCCCTTGGGGCATTGCACAGATTGAATGCCAGAATGAATCTGGAGGGGGAAAAGAACACAGAGGTGTTGACTTAGCAATGTTGGGAAAGAGAAAACCATCATGGTGTATTTTCACCGTCAAACTGCTGTGACAGGACAGTGAGCTGAAGACACTGTAATTGCAATTCAGCAGCAGCATGAAGAGATATCAACTGCTGACAACCCAGTGGTTACAACCGGACATGTGAAAGAACATTTCTGGATATGTGGATTGCCATCGAAGACAGTCTCAGTAATCTTAAATTTTCTGACAATGTGGAGTATGGGGATGATGGGAATGAGGATGATACAGAGCTGGGCAAGCTGAACAAAGATGGTGAACCTGGATGGGTGGTAGGTACAATATCCAAAGTTGTACAAACGGGAAAAGACAGATGTCGGCCCAAGCAGCTGCCAGTGGCCGAATTGACTCCACCTTGATGGTAGAACGCGGCCCACTGCTTCTCTGAAAGTGACGCAAGGTAGAGAACAACAAACATTGCAGTCACGGCATTCGTGATTCCACGAATGAGGAGACAATCAACCTTGCACACTGCGACATCATTTGGAGTGCGAATGGTGTCCCATGATTGTGTCCACCGAGAATCACAAATGCCGTAAGTGACAACTCGTCCAGAAACTATTCATATGTGACCAGGCTGAGGGAAGGCACATACAAACACGCACAGAGTGTCCAATTTGCCTGACACTTCGTTCAATTTGTTACTAAGTACTAAAAGAAAGCGTATTGAACCCATAAGCTCTACAGCTGCATATTGTCTCCCAAAGTTATCGCCATGTTGATAGGTGATTCATACGATGAGATCTTGATGGCCCAACCGTCACTGGAGCAATACACCGGCAAATAGATATATTTCATATCTTATCTAGTTGAAAAATTCTGGCTGAACCAATTCTGCTATGTGACAGCTGATTCTTGATTTCAGTGACCAAATTGTGAGATGTGTGAAATTGTCTCTGGATATGCAAGAGCCGTAGGTGCTATGTAAAAATAATAGACTTCACATCAGGTTGTAATATGACCAATGAACTCAATATCGTCTAGCTAATTACATTTAAGTGACACAGCAAAAACTAAATTATTGACAAAATTTACTTACAAAATTTAAATCAGTGATGTCATATGGGCGATGGACGGACCAGTCAGTGCTCAGTTCGAATATGTCTGTTTGGCAACTATCAATTTGCATTCACGGATGTGTCCAGCTACATTACTCTCCACATTGAACTAGTTCATATAGTTGAGTTTTTGAACATTGCTTCTGGTACGTCATGCAATTCAAACAGAAGGAGCTGGATAACAAAGGTCAGGAAGTCAGACTATAATACTCACAAACTGGTGAGATGATCTACATGGCGTAAATTGCTGGCTGAGAGCAGTGGAATGTAATAGAATCTTGTCACCCATTGCTTAGTTAGTGTCGATAGTGGTTGATCAAAAATTCAGTGGCCACACGCCTCCAAGATGCAACAAATGGGATGGAAATATGCTACGTTGGTTGTCGATTACTACTAAATGATTCATCTCCTATAATTGCTTACTGTTTAATGATTGTTGGGATTTGCTTCAGGCGAGCATCAATGGTGTGCCATCGATTTTCAGCCTGATGCATTGATCCATCGAATCCTTCTATTCTTATATCCTGCCAATGTCACTCTATGGGCTGGCATTGTCGCAAAAATGGGCAGCAACATACATGTTGCCCCATCCGGAAGATCAGTGTCAATGAAGTATCCACGATTCTAGGCAGTCAACTCCGGATAATCAAGCAGCTCTGCAATCGTAGCTATCCATATTCGAACTATTGCCTGCCTTACGAGGCCAAAAGGCATGCAACCCCATCGCCACCACTTTCCATTATCGAGTGTCCATGGAGCGTTATCTGTGCATTGACAGAGTGTCAACAGAGTGTCAACTGAGTGTCCACAGAGCATCAAGAGAGCATCAACAGAGCGTCAACAGAGCGTCCCAAAACTGTCAACAGAGCGTCACTACAGCATCAATGAAGCGTCAACAGAGTCTCAACAGAGCGTCCACAGAGCATCAACAGAGCATCAACAGAGCGTCAACAGAGCGTCCAAAAAGAGTCAAAAGAGTGTCACTACAGCGTCAATGAAGCGTCAACAGAGCGTGAACAGAGCATTAACAAAGAGTCAACACAGCATCAACAGAGCGTCAACAGCGCTTCGACAGAGTGTCAACAGAGCATCAACAGAGTCTCAATGGAGTGTGAACAATTCTTGGTGTTGCAATGTGAATAATGCAATGGCTGTGCTTCGACATTGACACATGATTGATGCATTGCCCACCTCAATGGACAAAAATTCAAGCAACTATACCACTACCAGCTGCTAAGAATATTTGTCAGCAGAGCTGGAACAGTTCTTGTGAGGCTCAGTAAGCTACGCAGCAACGAACTGCTTTGCATCATTCAAAAATGCAGTTTTTAACAATCATTCTTTTCAATATTTCACTGTATACAACTTCACAATGATGCATGCAATGTGTTACAGGGCGTACTGTGATCTTGCATGTAGCGCTCTAGTGAATATTTAATAACCAGCATTCCGCTTGAGAATAACGTTACATATGACAGTCTGTCAACTCAAATTATGCAGCTTCAAAATTTATACCACCAGGTCCCTGTCGCAATCATTGGATGCTTTGTTGCTAGAAGGTATGATAGTTTCCAAAAACAAATGTGGCTTTATTTAGGAATTGAGTGACCTTGCCATGCTTATCATATGTGAGACATTGTGGACTTCTATAAATGGGGACTCGACATATCGAATTGTTTGGAATATTTCGACACATTTGCATTCATGGCGAACCAATCTGCACTGCAGAATTGTGGATACTGGCAGCCCTGGCATCATGTGTCTTCTTCATCAACATTTGCCTTGCCATCCATCAGAACAGGAGACCAGCTCAATGAGGAAACACTTGGTGCCACAAGTGCACATTGCCAATCAAACATATTGAGAAAGTCAGAAGTTTCTGAATTGACAAGAATAACTGTTGATGAAACAGCATTCCCAACACTGAAGAGACAAGCCAGTCACTCAATTACAATAGTATGTTCGCAGAGGAAAACCTTATTCGTCAATGAGATCATATGTATAGTAATACAATTGACAGACACAACAGTCCACACTGGTAACACAGGACTTCCCAACTGCCGAACATCACCATGGCACCTGGAATTGCTAACTGATTTCAGTACATATTTCTGCTCATAATCCATGGAACACAACGTCAAACCAGCAGCTAGCAACGTCAAACTATATCTTACATTGTGAGATGGTGCTTCCATCAGCAAGCACTCTTAGCATGATGTGCCAGTGGGAGTGCTCCTGGACAGTGGATACAATCAAGAAACAATGTCAATCGAGAAATGAAGTTTGCTTAGCTGTAGACAGCTCGACATCAACAAACGAACTAGCCATAACATTGGTCAGAGCACACTATATGGACCAAACCTGGGCATTACGAGAAGTACAACATGCTTTCAATAAGGTTGATAGCCTGCTCTTTTCCTATTTGAAAAGCTACTTATGGAACATAGGTCAAGGGTCAACATAGTGGAGCATGGCAAGCCAGGCATCTTAAGAAAGCTTGAAATTGTATTGACCGTACCAGTGGCCAGTGACTTGGAATGATGAAGCATCGGGCTTCCTCCAATTACTCGATGACTAGTGAACTACAATCACCGTTTCAGCCCTCCCCAATTGTGTGGCTTCCAATGAGAATCCAGGCAGCATGAGCAGCGCATATCATTCAGCATACTTTGGATGCGTTCATGAAAAGTCTCGCTGTGAAACGCCCCACCAAGACTTCGGATGACCCTGAGTGCGTTCAGCACTCTGGATAGAATGCAACAACAGTCGTTGTGAACACTCAAAGACTGAGACAAGAGGGCAATGCTTGAACCAACAAGATGTTGGCCGTGACACCAGGTTTAGCAAAGATATTTAAGAAAGTACATATTTGAACACATTTTGAAAGACCTGGAACTGAACATTATAGAGCAGCGAATGATTGCTGTATTCAGTATGCTGACACCAGGTTGTCATAACGAGATTATTGACTACCACCAAGAACATGTAGGCATCACACAACTGCTGATTATCGATGTGTATAAACAGCAGGTGTGGACACTGGAGTTGCTTCAGTGGTCCAACTGATTATGAGAATGCAAATGCCACTGGCTCAAGAATCGACAATACTGTGATTCTGGGCCGCTCTGTTCAACCCAAGATGATTGGATCATTGACAGAGCAATTGTGGTAGTTTGGAGGCCATTCCCACACAGCACCCTGTGGGTGTCGAAAAGGCTTATGGTAACTCTGCTTCACTTTATCACTGTTCACAATCGCAGGTTTGATCATAGAGATGTCGTTATGCAAGATTTAGCTAAGAACAAGAGTGAATTGAATGAATTCTCATACTTTGTGGTGAACTTTGCATGACAGAAGGTGTCTGAATGTTATGCTGAGGAAACTTCAATGACCGGTATGCTGTGTATTTCAGCACATATCATTCATTCTTCCCAGATGTTGTGATCATGCCAGAAGTGGGACAAGACCATGGATATTAATCCTGAGGACGATGCATCTCATCCTACCCAATAGCAGCAAGCATTGAGGATGTATAGGGCGCACAAATACTTTCCCAAATATCAACGACTGTCGTCACTGAACCTCAATATCCTCCAGGCAGCGATCATTTCCCCTGGACACAGGGTTCTGGATTTGGTTAATCCTCTTTTGATCCAGATGATTTGTGAAGTGATGATGAGGAATACTTGATGCCTAAAGGCATGGCTGGAACAACACCTGGAGGCAGCAATCATGTAGCACTCTCATTGAACACTACACGACTCTACCTCAATTCACAGCCTGACGCACCAAAGAATAGAGGGCAAGTCAATACCAATCAAAATGATTACAACTCTGACCACAGGGAGATGTGCAGTAGATTTGGTAGGCCTATATCCGCAATTGGTGCTGCCAACAAGAGGCAACAAAACCGAGGTAGGCCAATCTCTCCATTGTCGCTGACAACTCATTTTGTATCAGACAATATCATATCGGAGTCGAGGCCAGTGTTTCCTATGCACGAGATGTTCTCAGCTTGAGACAGTCTTCATGCCCTCGCAAGAATCATCGGGATGGCACTGTAGCGATGCAAGTTGTTCAAGACTAGCACAGCATATCGGCAGGCAATTACACAGCATTGGATATTATGGAACTGAAATCGACTTGGAATTGAACAAAGAGGTGGTGGAAGGGTCATTGCACAGAACGGCCACGGTCCATGACTGTTTGGAGATGTGGTAGGGCAGCCAAAGCATATGTGCTATAGAGAAGGAATGTGGCAGCCAAAACAAACAAATGACGGCTGTTGGATACATTTCAGATACTGAAGAGATCATCAAAGCATCATGGTGAAACATTCAACATGGTGGTGCAGCTGAAGCGAATTGTCGGACAGATCACTGTTGCCACCCACATTGTCTGCAAAGTCCCTGCATCAATGCTGAGCTCAAGCACTGAATCACTGCCGAAGCAGACCAATTGATAGTCACCGAGCCCAACAATATCACGATAGTGCACCAGAAAGCAGTTCCGACACCAACAATTGGCTTGATGGGAATGATTTGTTGGATCATTCAAACCCGAGTGGTGACGACTGGGAAGCAGAGGACATATTATTTATCAAGCATATTGCAGAAATTCAGGTTCTGGACACCCCAGACCACCTGTATGTGGGAGCGGCACAAGACATTCCCAGATTCATTAGGCGAAGACAGAGGTCAGTGAAGCAGTATGACCCAGTATTCATGATGGTCAGTTCAATTGAAAGAAGGAGGTCTATAACACAGAAGAAACGATATGACAAAATCGGTCAATATGTTTCTACCAGGTTCTATCTGATGCTTGACCAAGAATTGCGCTTGGAGAAATACTATGGGAGAAGATTGAACAGTCACATGCAGATATTCGTTCATAAACAGGAGTATCGCGGATGAACTGAATCCTGTTGCGAGATATCTCATTGTTGGTAGAAGGAACGCGACCCAGGCATGAGGATGACCACACTCAGCTTTGCCAAAGTACTGGGCTGCAATCTTGTTCAACGGCAACCAGTAAATTGAAATGATTATTCATTCAATTGATGATGGCCACATATATTGACTATGCAATTCATTACAATGAGTGTCAATGCAGAGTTGAAAACTTTTCATCATGTAAGCATGGTAATTGTTAAGTGAATTGGTTGCTGTTTAGCATAACCTAGGTATTGGCTGTCTTGATAGGCCAAATGCCAAGCAACACAGACACTGCACCATTCGGAAAGTGAGCTTGAACTTTACCTCAACAATTTTCGGCTGTGTATCTTGAGTTATATCCATATTTATTTGTGGTAGTAATACATATACAGTGCATTGGTGGCCTATTCTGGCAAAACAATGCACGATATCGTCACTACCCCATGATGAAAATAAGTGTCAATGGAGCATCAACAATTTTTTATTTTCTAAGTCAGGTAATTGCAAAGTAATCTGGTAGTAGTTAAGCATACTGAATGTAATGGCAGTATTTTTTGGCGAGAAACACAGCGATGCAGTGATTGCCTTTTGTTAGCTACAGTGCGGGGTGACCCGGCTATGGTCCAGGTTGGAACAGGAACCAAGATGCTAGTCCGGGTTAGGAACCACCCAAGAACCTGATGGACAGTGTCTTGGCGGCTTGATTACCCGGACTGCACATAGAACTGTGTGTCTTTGGCCGGGTTGGAACTGGACTACAATGTCAACTTTACATTTCCTACAGCTTTGGCTCCAATGAAGTAGTCGAGTCCTGATCGTATCGTGACATGATCAATACATTGATTGTGCAGCTCTTACCGCTCCATCACCTCCATCAATTCAGATTTGCAATCCGACTGATATTCGTTGAATGGTTGACAAATAAGTACACATTTTCAACGAAATTGGTGAGTGTTTGATCGCGACTCAACCACTACTTGTCGGATCCATATTCTGAACGTGGCATGAGAAAGACCGACTCATTCTGCACGATCTACATGTTGATGTTGCCATGATACCAAGAAAACTTAAATACTGAATCGGAGGCATCGCTGTGAAGTTGAAATGCCGGGTTGTTTGTGGTGAAACTGGCCCAATTGCAACTGTCCTGAGTTATCCTGTGGTAAGACCTGTTGCAACGGTTCAATTCCGGTTCCAACCCTGACTTGGAACTGTTCGAGTGGTTTCAAACCGTTACTAACACTCCCATTGCCCCATTCTGATAATGAGAATCAACAGAGCGTTAACAATTGTTTCGTCTGTATATTGGGCGAACTAGCCTTCACCCAGTTATTTTTGCTCATAAGCGAATTCCTCACTGCCTCTGTAGTCGAAAATTTGAATTGTGAAAAGCAAGGCCATGACTCAAAAATAATTGAAATTGGAATCTGTAAATGATTCAGAACTTAATATCTCAATGGTTGATAATCGATGGTAATCACTTTCCCTTGTCCAATAAGAAATGTAGGAGGATTATAAGAATATACCGACGGACCCCCTAGACAACACGCTGACTACCCGCCCAATCCTAATGGGTTGGGATATTTCCATTGAATCTTACCCTAATTGACTGTTCAGGTATATTGACAACCTGCACCGCCAAAACCCCAAATATTTGCTTCTGACCTGGACCTGCACCGAATGTGATGATCCAACCTAGTTGCTCTCACTATGAATTTATATCACAAATCTTCACCCCTTGAATTCAAATTGTCCTTCGTGAGGTCGATGATGAATCATCAGACGATGTGATATCCAGCTATCTCACCTTGCCATGCTAAGTTCTGGGTTGGATGCCACAATCGAAAAGACTACAATCCGGAATCCATTGTGTGGTTTTATGGGTTCTAATTTTGCTTCCAAGCGATTGAAATCTAGATTGACTTCGCGGACATCTGTGTTCTCCATGGTAACCATAGGTGGACCTTAAACCTGATTAGTGTTAGCAACGGGTCCAGGGAACCGACCAGCTGACCGGTTTTTGGCCAGCGCTTCAGTTCTGTTCCGTTCCAGACCCGGACGAAAACCAACCCACTTTGTCTTGGCCGGTTTGTTACCGGGACCAAACATTGACCCCTGGGTATTCAGCTGGGTGGGAACCGGACCGCGGTTCCAACTTTTCATTTCCTACACCTTTGGCCCGAATTAAGTATTGTAGTTCTCATCGTATCGCGATATAATCACGACGGAGATTGTGCAGTTCTCGGCGCGCTTGCACCTCCTGCTTCATGATTTGCAATATGTCTGATAGTCGTAGAGTGGCTGTGGAACAAGGGCAAAATTTCAGCGAAATTACCGGGTTGTCAATAGCGACTCAATGAATATTGGTCGGATCACACATCTGAGATCGTGAGGTGAAAGGTGTGTTAGCAACAGATCAGGATCGTCACTTCAGCTCCGGGTGTGGGTAGAACCCGAACCATTGCCAAATTGGCAGTCCGAGTTGTCAATGAACCCGAACCCTCACCTCGGGTACTGTTCAATGGTGAACCCCCGACCAGTCTGAATTGGGCGGGTTGTCAGCGGGTCCTCCAGCGGGTTCATCCATAGATTCAATTAAGGCTCTTGCTCCTGGAGTATGTGAATAGTATCTTCTCAAAATCGCATTTTCAACAACCAAGGATATGTTTTTGCATGCATTGCAGCTGGCAATATCGATTATTTTGGAATCAGAATTTTACCTTCGATCCATTCTATTTTAGTCTATCACGGAGGTTAACAATTCCGCTATGAATGCGGAGATCGGAGGGATGCCTTGATTACCAAATACGCATCAACTAAAACTGTTCACGCTCAGTTGACACTCAGTTTCAGGATGCGGCAGGGAGCATGTCACTGTTGTTTTTGCCAGTGAAGGCTGCCAAAATTTGATGAATGGATGTCTGCAACCAATCGGAAACTGAATTACACATGATTTGAAGCTAATAATTGTTGATGCTCCGTTCACGCTCATTCTCAGGATGCGCCAGCGAGCATGTGACTGTAGCCTTTTCCAGTAGAGGCAACAAATATGTGTTAAATGGATATCTACAACCAATCGGAACATAAATTACCCAAGATGCGAAGTTCAGAATTGTTGACGCTCCATTGACACTTATGTTCAAGTTGCGGTAGGGGGCATGCCGCTGTAGTGTTGCCAAGTAAACGCAGCCATTGTCTGATAAATGGATCTTTGCAACCAATCGGAACATAAATTACACAAGATGCGAGGCTAAACATTGTTGACCCTGCGGTGACGCTCAATCTCAGGATGCGGCAGGGAGCCTGTCGCTGTAGTTGTTCCCAGTATAGGCTGTCAATATCTGCCGGATGGATGTCTACAACCAATCGGAACATGAATTACCAAAGATGCCAAGCTAAACATTGTTGGTGCTCCGTTGACACTGATTCTCAAGATGTGGCAGGGACCATGTCGCTGTAGTTTTTCCCAGTCAGGGCTGTCAATATCTGACCAATGGATGTCAACATCCAAGCGGAACATGAATTACCCAAGATTCGAAGCTAAACATTGTCGACGCTCCGCTGACACTGATTCTCAGGATGCGGCAGCGAGCATGTTGCTGTAGTTTTTCCCAGTACCGTCTGCTAATATCTGACAAATTGATGTCTACAACCAATCGGAACATAAATGATGCAACATGCGAAGCTAAACATTGTTGGTGCTCCGTTGACGCTTATTCTCAGGATGTGGCACGGAGTATGTTGCTGTAGTTTTTCCCAGTAAAGGCTGTCAATGTCTGACAAATGGATGTCAACAACCAAGCGGAACATAAATTACCCAAGATTCCAAGCTAAAAATGGATGATGCTCCATTGACACTCATTCTTAGGATGCGGCAGGGAGCGCGTCGCGGTAGTTTTTCCCTGTACAGTCTGCCAATATCTGACAAATGGATGTCTACAACCAATCGGAACATAAATTACGGAACATGCGAAGCTAATCATTGTTGGCACACTGTTGACAATCATTCCCAGGATGTGGCAGGGAGCATGTCGCTTTATTTTTTCCCAGTAAAGGCTGTCAATATCTGCTAAATGGATGTCGACAACCAATCGGAACATAAATTACCCAAGATGCCAAGCCCACAATCGTTGACACTCCATTGACGCTCATGTTAATGTATTGATCACTCAACATCCGCTGCCATCAACAATAGTTTTCATTATGATTTGACAATATTGGTAGTCTTTCTGCCAGATTGAGACTTGGCGTTGTGACAAAGCCGAGAGCAGTAACATTCTTACACTGTTTGCTCCAAGACGACTCAAATATATGTATCTTGCCAAAAGCTTCATTGCACCCGCTATACATCTCTTTATCAACTGATATTAACAAGCTAATGCTCACCATTCGCCCATAATATATCACTAAATAAAACTATAGTTCACGATACGTAAAGAAGCTGGTGAAACATTGACGCATTATGTCCTACTTTTTGTTCATTCCATTATGCCTCCTCGTTTCAATTGCATTGACCGTCATCAACACCTTATCAGCCTGGCTCTTGGACTTGCGTGTCGCCTGAATCAATCTGGGAACAGTTGGCGAGGCACTCATATCCCGCTGCTCTGGCCATTCCCGATCCTCGATGCTATTGTCTTTCGCTATATCAGATCCAATGTCCACGGCACAATAGTCTTCGCTGTCATTTGGATTATCTAAGTCGCCATTCCAGTCATCGCAATCATCAGTGTCCGAAACGCTTTCAGGTGCGCCATCCTCATCACTTTCAGCTGGATGACGGTTAACTCTTCGGCTTTGGCAGATATTCAATATTTCAGTTCGTCCTGCAGGGAGGTCCAGCTGGTGGCAAAGGAGATCTCTCTGACAATTGAAATGCAGCCACACCGTCAGGTTGAAAGAGTCACCACGATGCTTTGACGATCTGTTCCGTGTCTGAAATGTATCCCACAGCAGTCAGCAGCATGGTATGAGTGCGAGATTACTTCTAGGTAACACGTAGGGTTTGGCTGCCCTGCCACATCTCCAAACAGTTGTGAACCTTGGCCATTCTGTGCAATTTCCTTTCCTCTGCCTCTTTCTTCATTTCTGAGTTGTTTTCTGTGTTTGTTGTGTCCAGTGATAGGTCAGTGCCTGCCAAAATCCCGCTATTAGCTTGAGCGAACTGCCTTACAATGACATTTTGGAGAAGTGTCTCACCTGTGGTATTTGACTGCCTTCAGCCGATGACATCTCGGCCTAGGGAAAACCTGGCCTCCACTCTGACACCATGTGGTATCATAGAGATTATGTTGGGCGCCACATCCGAGAGATCGGCGTACGTGGAGTGCGTGTCCTCCAGTTGACCCCACCAGTCGGTTATGTCCGGTATCCAAAATGTACTGCTACTCTCCATTGGGTCAGAGTGGTAATTATTGACATTTGGATTAATTTGCCCCCAGTTCTTTGGAGCTTCAGGTGGTGAATTCAAATGGAGCCTGGCGGTGGTCACTAAGCATGCTGTGTGATCACTTCGTCCTGGTGTTGTCTCAGCCACATTGTTAGGCGTTAAGTAGTCTTTATCATCGCTGGACAAATCATATGGATCAAAGGATGATTGACAGGATCCGAAAACTGTTTCGGAGCGAATAGAATTGCTCTTCGGTAAGCTTTGCTGTGTATTGACCCTCTCATGTCGATGTTTATCACTGTATTCATTCTCTACGTACTTCAGAAAGGCCTCTTGGTATTGGGTTGTATAGGATTTCTCGTCCTCAGGAATAATAACCATTCTTCTGTCCCATTATCTAAATGAGCGCAACTTCCGGAAAGAATCGAGGATAGGTGCAGATATGGGAAGCATGCCCGTCGACGGAGTCACTTCAGTGTATTATTGGGACAGCTACTCTCAAACTAACTTCACGGCAAAGAACAAGTGTTCCTTCAATGGAGTCATTTTGTTAGCCAAAGCTCGCATCACTCCGTCCATCTAATCGAACGTATCATTGTACATTGCGATAACCTCATGCAATGTGACTATATGCCTCTTTGAAATCAACAGGGTCCAATATCGGAATGGCCTCAACAGCTCCATGACACACTGCACAATAGTCCATTCATCTGGACTTGTGAACAGTGGCCAGTAATCGCAATATTGTGGGTATTCAAGGGACTCACGTGGGTATTCACATAATGAGAAGTCGCGATCGAGCAACTCCTGGGTTGAGTTCCAACAGTTCTTGACATTCATCATCGGAAGTAGCGCAATGTGGAATTTCGCTTTTTGACAGTCAACGAAATCGTGTCGACGAGCAGGTGTTAGCGTAATCAATACAGCAATCATTCTCTGCTATATTAAGGTCAGTTTCAGGACTTTCAAAATATCTTGAAACACGTACTTTCTCAATTAACTTTGCTGAACCTGATTGCATAGCCGACACTACATTCATTCTAGCGTTGCCCTATTGTCGACGCCTCGGAATCATCCCAATGTCTCCGCTTTCATTCTTTCCAAATTGCTGATACCACTCATGGGCTTCCCAAGACTTGGTGCATCATTTGACACCAAGACTGCTCATGAATGCACCTAAAGCCAGCTGTATGACGTGCGCCATGCATGGTATGTGGTTCCTCAATGCAGGTTACTCGATGCCAGAGGCCTGAAGTGTTGATTGCAGCTCGCGCGTCATCGAATAATTTGAGGAAGCATTATCAATCGTGATTCCAACCAAATGGCCGTCAGTAAGCTCAAAACAATCAACAACGTTTTTCAAATTTACGGCTAGCCCTGCTCTAGTATGTTGGCCCATGACCTATCATCCTTGATTAGCTTTCGAAAGGTGAAAAGAACAGGCGATCAACCTCATTGAATGTCAGTTGAACTTCCCCCAATGCCCAATTGCAATCCATATATTGAGCAATGACCGATGTTATAGCTGGTTCGTTCGTTGAGGTACATCCGCCCAGAGCTAAACTAACTTCGTTTTGTGAGGGCAATTGCTTCTTAATTGCATCCACGGTCAGTGCATATTCCCTCCAGCAAATGTTGCTACTGGTCGTAGCGGACAGCAGCACTAGGTCATCTCGTAATGCCCTATATGACTGTCATAGCTCGAGGCATTATACCGCTTTCCATGGAACGTGAGCCGAAACAAATCCTATGATCAGGTAACGATTCCATGTGTCTTTGTGAAATTGGGAAGTTTCAAAGTCCTTATCTGCCAGTTTGGAATGTTTGGTCTGTCATATTGGTCAATATGAGTCCACCTGGATGTCAAATATGATCTTGCTCTGCGAACTTACTATTGTGACTCCTCGACTTCCTTGCCTCTTCAGAATGGCCAAAGCAGTCTCATCGACCGTCGAACCAGTTAATTCGGTACCCTCTGACTCTGTTAATTTGTTTAACTTTGCAATGTGAGCTTTTGCCAGCAAGTGTTTCCCCATTGAGCTGGTCCCATGTTCGGATGGATGACGAAGAACTTGATGACAAACAATAAATATGATGACAGGGCGGCCGGTCTCCTCAATTCCGGAGTGAAAATAGAATCGCCACCAAGACGGATGTTGAGACTTATTTCAACCAATCGGCCGTTCCGTGTCAACATTTATTGACGCCCAGCCAGCATCAACGATGAATTGTAAAGTAAGATCACTCAAATCACGAATGAAGAAACGTTCATTTTTGGAACACATCATATCCTTGAGCTATGAGGTGTTCAATGATTTTGAATCTGACCTGGCGGTAGGAATTAGACAACTAGGTAAGCCAACTCGAACGGCTGCCAAAACTAACGATACCGCCACGCAGACCGCAGGTTCTTGATTATTGACTCTACTGCTACAAGTGAAAAAATCACAACTGTAAGACATTGCAGGCATATTTCTGAAGTTGTATACGAGGATAGATTGCAATGACTCACCGCGTACAGATTGATTTACGAATAGCACAATGAAGTTCATTGCTGTGTAGCGTTCTGAGCCTCCACAAAAACTGTTGATGCTCTGCAGGCGCTCTATTGTAGGAGGCGGACATGATATTGTCACTAGCGTTTTGCCATTCAAGGCTGCCGATGGGTTCATTGTCGGTTACCTATGTTCCATTGCCATTAGATTATCCAAGATGCAAGATTACAAATTGTTGACACTCCTTTGAAGCTGATTTTGGGACATGGTAACGAACTTGTTGTTACCATTTTTGCCTAGAAAGGCGGCTGATAGTTCGATTATGGATCAACTTAGTCTCAAAGCCCCTTGAGATTACAGGATGGAAGGCCTGAAATCATTAATACTCCGTTGATGATCATTTTTAGGGCATACTGACAGGGTCGCCTTAAGCAATTGTGCCTAGAACGGCGACTGATAGTTTCACCCTGGATCACAGTAGTATCATTGCCCCTTGATATTCCAAGATGCAAGGCTCGAAATCGTTGACACTCAGTTGATGTTCATTCCTACGGCATACATCAGCAACTACTCTAGTTTCCGTCAGAAACACCCGGGTGTTCCGGACGGCTCTGACGGCTCTGACAGAACCTCGTACGCTCTGACGGAGAATTACACGCTACCCGTCACCCAGGCGACGGGTCGCATTGCATACGTACTCCTTTACTTTGTGGTGATGTTTACGCACCATCAGAAGGACACGTGTGTTACACTCTTCGGAGGGGCTGCAGTTATGCTCAAGCCGTTTACACAACGCCTGGCAATGTTAAATCATAGCTACTACTTATCGTTCAACAATTTTCAAAACTTATACATTCAGTTTGTATTCTCATCTCTGTATCTATGTATCTATATAGCTACCTATCTACACACGGTATATCTGGACTGGCAGCACGCGGTGATTGTCAGCAATTCGAGGTGTGCCTGGAGATGATGATCGAGTGAACTCAGAGATACACTTGGAGGCCGTGATCGAGCGAGTTGAGAGATGCACTTTGAGGCCATGATCGAGCGAGTTTGGAGATGCACTTGGAGGCCGAGATCGAGTCAACTCAGAGGTGCACTTGGAGGCCTTGATCGAGCG
>Ga0307512_10002008_pt1 | contig 27023 bp, 26 predicted proteins | sample 14_EM_MG_FD_200267 | JGI IMG/M metagenome (GOLD analysis project Ga0307512, IMG submission 200267) | Populus trichocarpa ectomycorrhiza microbial communities from riparian zone in the Pacific Northwest, United States - 14_EM | ecosystem: Host-associated > Plants > Roots > Unclassified | place... | reverse complement strand
AAAAAGTGCTCTGTTCACTTCTGACGAAATATCCAAATCTTTCTTCTGAGAAAGGGGGAGGCCATTATCCCTCTTAAAGGTAACTCTCCTCTTCTCCATCGAATTTTGTCCTGGGGGGACCGGCTTCATCTCCTCCTTCATCTGCTGCCTCTTCACCTCAACAAAGCCGTCTCCCTTCTTCTTTTGCTGCTGTCCCGATTGTTGTTGTTGTTGTCGCTGTTCGGGTTGCTTCTTTGGTGGTGGTGCTGCCGCTCTCTGCGCCCACGTATCTTTCTTCTTTTCTTCCGGTTTCTTTGCCGGTTGTTGCTGTTCTGGTTTCTTAACCTCTGGCTTCTTCTTCTCAACTGCCCTTGGTCCCTTTGGTACCGCCTCTACCTCCGGTTTTTTCACCTCTTTCTTTCTCTGTTGTGGCACCACTGGCACCACCGGTTTTTTCTTCAGGATTGTTACCTGTCCCATCTCCAGACGTCGAAACTCCTGTCTAACTCCTCCGGGTGGTATAACCGGTGCGTGCTTGGATTGCTCCAACCGCTGCTCATCCACCTCCATCTCAGCCATAACTGCTTTTTCCACCTTCTCATTCTCCTCCCTAGAAAAAGTCGCTCCTGGCTCAAACTCAATATCGCTCATCTCTTCCTCCTCCGGGGTGGCTTCTACCTGTTTCCCCCTTCGGATTTCATCTTTCTTCCGGCTTTCTTCCGCCGCATCCTCAAACCTCTTAACAACCCTATCTGTCAATTGGTCCACCAACTTATCCATGCAAGCACTCATTGCATTTTCAATTGTTTTAGCCATGTTAACCGGAGCTAACTTGGCCACCTTTCTTTCAATCTTCTCCAACCTCTGGTCAAGTTTTTCCGCCCTCTTTTCCTCATACTCCCTACTCAACTCAACCTCAGTCAAAATCTTTTCCGACGTCTTACGATTGTCGGAGGCAACCCCCGCATCCGTATGATTCTGTCGCGCCGCCATAAACTCTGCCTGCTTTAGGCACCACTCATCATATCGCTCATCATGCAACTGATTTGTGGCCATAAAATCTCTCAGCCCATTAGTGTTCCTAAGATACTCACCAATAAAGGCTTCCAGATTAACTGGCCCATTCTCATTCATCAACGACTCTGCAGGCTTGGCCCAATCAGCCTCCAACTTTCTCCTGCTTGGCGTCTGCGGCATATTCGGGATTGGTCGTTCGGGCGTTGCCGGCCTCCTAACTCCCTTCCCCTTATTGCGCTTTTTTCCCTTCTTAGTTGGCGTCATGTAGGGCGACTCGTCCCTCCACTCCACCTCGGTCATCATATCATCTTCATTATCGCTGCTGTCGCTAATTTCGAATTTTCTCGGAATGGGTGTGTGGACTTTCCGGGTCTCTTCCATTCCCCCTTCCTCTTCTGCGTTTTGGCTGGTATTTTCCTCCGACTGAATATACCTACGCGCAATAATTCCGGCGCTCGCCCTGGGAGTCGAAAAAGGATCCTCAGAAAGAGCGTTTAAAGCACTTAGAGGTAGGCCCATAAGGCTTCCCTCGTAAGTCGTAGATGGCAAAGGGGACTGGACCCTCTCCCTTGGTGTTTGCGACGGAAAGGAAATTTCGCTTCCCCCGTAATTCGTAGTCGGTTGCAGTGACGACAATTCAGAAGAATCATCACTTTCATATCGTGTAATTCCAGTAACTCCAGTTTTCCCCGTCAGGTCGGAGTACGCTCTCATATCATTCAGGTCACTGGGAAGTTGTCCCGTTTCCACTCTGGAGGTGGCCTGACTATCCTCGACCCTCCTCAACTCATCTTCGATTCTGGCCTTATGCAAGCAGTATTCGAATTCGTCATTTTTCTCTTCGGCCCTGAGCCTCTCGTACTCTGCCGTTCCAAAAAACTCTTTCTCCTCCCGGGCTACCTCTGACTCGATAGCTCCGTCTTCATCAGACACCGTAAGCGATCCGGTAATCTTATCAAGTAGGCCACCGATGTGGCTGCTGGAGGTATCCGAGGTCGCAGAACTGGCCTCTTCTCCCCTTTTTTCCTCCGCCACCTTCATTCTCGCCACTGCTTTCTTGAAGGTAGTCTGTGCTCCGAAGAGACTCATCGTGCTTAGCTTCTGGGTGACTGAAGGTCGTTCAGTTGAAAACCGAAGCAAAAATTTTCTCGCGATGTCAAAATTGATTGGATAAAATCGGTCTTGGCAAAACTAAAAAGTGGTGTGGTGTGTTGTCGGAGGTGTATGACTTATTTTTCATAACTCTATGACTGTAGCTGACACCCCTTAACCAATTTTAATGATATTCAAACGCACAAAAAAGCCAAGTCTGGTCATTTCTGCATAGACAGCACCATGTGCCCACTACTAGTAGCTGCAATGATGCAAAAAATTGTAGAATAATGCTTAGTATGCAACTTGATATCGATAAAAGCACGAGCGATGGTGCACGCTAGATTTTGGGGGGCAACGAGGAGCAACATCTCATTGCAGATAATGGTACACACGTTTTCAAGAAGTAGGACTTCCAGTGTAACTTGGACTGACCATGATTAAAGGCATCTTTCATGTACCAAAGCCGGCCATTTTAAGTTTACCCAGACCCGAGAACATGAACACCAAACAACTATTTCATACAGATCCATAAATATAAATTAAAGATATATCAAATCAGGGAAAGCATAAAGGTGAATTGTTGGTTTGTGGAAGACCACGGTGCTTAGAACACCCGATGCTGTAAATGCCACTATGGGATCGAAACCTGAGACCTTTATTCTTTTGGTCCTTGTTAAATTCCACAGGGCATACGTACCCTATTGGTCGCTCGAGAGATTCTTAAAGTACTATGTTTTCACATAATGATAAAGGCTATGTAGTAGTCTCGAACCTGATGATAGGTTTCGTCAATCACGCAAGAACTGATCGTTTAGCTTGACTAGCAGAGATTGTAAATACTAGGAGCAGGTTCGAAACTTGCATTGATCATAATTCTGCGGTAGTGCTATGAACACCCGAAATCATAGGCTCAACCCCTGTGATAATCGCTCTTTTGGTGTTGTATTCTCCTGCATATAAGTTCGTCTCTTGCCCCCCAGAGCACATTCACAAGACGGAAATACCGGTATGCTACTACTCACATAGCCCCCTCAATATAGGTTAGAATTTACGTCAAGCTTGAGGCTTTATACAATGCGACAAACAAGAGCTAGACGCTTAGCTCAGTTGGCGCTTTAATGCCAGTGCCGAAAACACTAGTGTTGTAAACACCCGAGGTCGCAGGCTCCAAACCTGGTTTGATCATTCTGCAGTATTAGAGGCTGTAAACACCCAAAGTTTCAGGCTCGAAACCTGCGATAGCCAACTCTTTTGCTACACTCTTGTCCAGTCGCAGAGCATTACTTAAGCATACTATACTAATTCCGCCTTCACTACGCCATCTTTATCCAAAATTCCCTTAATGACTCAGATTTATGGTCTTGTATCCCCTCTATACCGGTGATGCCATATCGGTTCCAATCCCGCTCTCCCCATTTAAGGATCTACCAAATCACGGAATATACAAGAGCCAAACACTTAGCTCGGTCAGTGCTTTAAACGCCAACTACAGGCGCTGAAAACACCAGGGGTGCTACAAATACCCGAAGCCACAGGCTCGAAACCAGCTGTAACCACTTCTTTTGCTGTCTATATTCTTGCTTGTCCTGCTGTAGAGCACCCTATCCTGGTTCTGCTGTATATTTAGTGCTTAGTCCGAGAACATAACAGAACTGCCCTCATAAACCAGCATCCGCCTCCTTCGCGAGACAATTTCAAGATAGCGTCGTAAGCAGTGGGGAGTTAAAGAGAGCGGAGACGCAGAAGACGGAGGCAGACGAACTAACCGATATATGCTTTCGAAGACGGAATTATCGAGGTTCAACTTCGGTCAAGCAAACCCCAAGGCGTATTCACATCAAAGTATATTGCTGTCAAGCGGCCTCATTGAATTGCCCGGCCAGAAACGCGCCGCCTGAACCCCTTGGGCCATACCTGATGATAACAGGCGAATTCGTTTTGCTCTTACCTACCCCTAGCAGTCGGTTTGAATTGCGGGCTTTGTCGAAAAAGAAGGAGTCGGTCGTACTCACCAAGAGGTGATGTCACACAATCTCACTCGTCTCATCATCATTGTGAATCACTCGATATCAAGATCTAAAAAACCCAGTCCGCCCCCGTGGACAAGCCGCGTATACGCATACCCCCAATTATCTACAAACCTTACAAGCCTCTCTCTATTATCTGCCGCCCACCTGCCAGTCTTCAGGAACCTCGGTATATTAAATAACCCCTGAAATGTTCTATCCCCATCCACCTACACCCGTCTCCCAGCCACCCTCATCCAACAACAGGCACTTCCAGACGAACCTACCGGCCCGCCTGCCGACTCAGCCAACCCCAACCCCAGCACATCACCAAGTCCGCAACTTCGAATTCGTCTTCAAATGAAAATTCACGTCTCCCACTTCGCTATGTGCAATAATTTATCTCATCTCGATAACTTTCCCCATCATTACACTCCCCTCCACTCCGGGACTTCAATTTCCTTGCACAAACGTGAAACAGCCGTCCAGGGGTTTAAAGTTACCCTCCAATAATTATCTAGCGGCTCGGATCATGGAATATTGGTCCTTCATCATTTCCACCGGCTCCAACCAGGAGATCGATCGTCCCCGCTCTCTATGGCATTATCACTCGGGGCATGATCCGCAAAACCCAGGCCTTTCATCAGTTACAGCACGGCTATGTATTAATATTCCGTCACTTAATCTCACTACGAACTGTATCTAACAGCTCGGGTATCCACATTTTCCATCTTTATTGAGTATATGCATCCTCCTAGCTTCACCAACCACCCCAATTCTCGGCCCGGTAGAGTTCTATTGATATCTACCGTTGTCAAAAACATCCCCTTTCAGCGATTCCAAAACAAACATCCTCTTTTGGCCATGTGCATGTCTAGCGCTCCATATCACCTCCCTATCACCACATCACGAGGAATCCGTCAAAACTGCCCTGCAAAAAAGCTTTTTAACCTCGTAAAAAAATATATATTCATCTTGCGATAAAACAAAGGAGACCATTATATCCCCGCATATCCCACGAAATATCACCATCCCCCATGAATATCACATCCCTTCTCCCCATGAATATCACATTCCCTTCCCAAGAATATCAACCCATCTGTGTAGAGAAAAACACCCCAATGTCACATTCATTAACGTCCGATCCCATCCCGTCCGTTTCCGTTTGCTTCCAGCGATCCGGCGAGCAACCATTGAAGATATCCTTTTTTCCTACCATCGTATCCCCCCCTCATAGGAACCAAAAACACAAAACATACAAAAAACTCAGAAAAGCACAAAACACGCCTCACAAATACATCCCCCATATCCATCATAATACACCGACCAATCCCCCAACCCAAAAAATCCTTACAACTTGTGGGCCAAGTGGACAATCTTGTAGTCGACCGCAAGCTCCTTGCCATGGTCCGAAATGACAAGAACACGGACGGAACCGGACCCACGGCCGAACGCCTCCTTCAGACGGCTCCAAAGGTGGCCCTGGTCAACGACCTTAAGACCCTGCTTGATCTCCCCGGTCTCGGTCATAGCGACGAGCTTACCGTCATCGCGGATATCGATGAGACGGTACTGCTTGAACACTGGGCCGAGAAGGCTGTGGAGAACAACCGACGGGGAGGGGTGGGAGACAACGCAAGGCTCCTCATGCAGCTGCTTGGTGAAGAGATCCACACCGAGGTATCGGTGCTGGCCGGTCTGTGCCGAGGTGGTGATGCGGATGATCTGGCAGGGCCTGTGCTGGAGGATCACGAGATCGCCGATACGGATGTGGTGGCAGGGGATGGTGAAAGTGGAGGCCTTGGGCGCATGGACGGAGGAGATGGTTGCCGACTTGTAGGTGGGAATGAGCTCCTTTGTTCTGTAGGGGGCGTCAGAGACGGACCCGTGCTCATCGGCGTAGACCGAAGCCTCATACTGGTTGTATTGCGTGTCGTACTTGCCCATTTTTGCGGTGGACTGCTTGTCCTCGGAGAGCGAAGTTGCGGAAGTGCCGGAGGAAGACTTGGAAGACTTGGTGGCAACCGAGATGGGCTCCGGGATGATAGTGGTGGTCTCCCTGATGACCTTGGTCTCGGAAACGATGGGGGCGGGGAACTCGTCTACGGTGTAGGTCTTTTCGGAGGAGGTGGTGGTGGACGGGTAGGTGGTGTCGATAACTACGGGGCGTTCGACAAAGACGGCGGGGGCGTGCGACGGCTTGTGGGTGGATGTGTGTTCACTGAAGCGGGCGTGGTCAAATTCCGAGCTGGAGCGGCCGGAAGATGATTGGTGCGAGGGGGTGTGGTGGTGGTGGTGCTGGTGGTGCTGGTGTTGGTGGTGTTGGTGGTGACGGTGGTCGACGTGGGGGAGGTGGTGCTTGATGGATGAGATCACAGAGTGAGGTCCTCTGAGATGTCCAACGGTAGGGTGGTGGTGGTGGTGGTGGTGCCTGCGCGACTTTGACGAGTCCGAAGACGAGGATGAGGAGGACGAGGAGGAGGAAGAGGACGAGGATAAATCGTCGTCCCTGTAAACCTTGTGGGTCTTCTTCACAAGCACGGTCTGGGGAGCGTGGCCGTGAGGGTGCAGATGAGGGCGGTGGATATGCTTCAACGGGTTGAGGGAGTGGTGGTGGTGCTGCTGCTGGTGGTGGTGCTGACGGTGACCTAGATCGGAGGCGTGCGTGGTGGCGGTGATGTGCTCTTCGGTTATCTGGAGGGTATTGTGGTTTCCGTGACCTTCCCGCTCGTGCTCGAAGTGAGAAGAGGAGGAAGACAACGAAGGCTTGCTGGTATGCTCAGATAGGACTTCTTCGTGGATCTGGGTGTGGCCTTCCTGGTGGGAATAGGACGAGGGGAAGACACTTAAGGGGATGGGGATTCGAGCTTCAAAGTCCAGGTTGCCAGCTTGAGTGATTCTCCGGGGATTTCTTGTCGTCCGAACACTGAGTGAAGGAAGACAAGAACGGGAGAATCCTTCTTGCTAACTGAAGGGGTTATAGAAGAAGTAGAGGGTGTGATTGACACGTAATTGATGGACGGAATGGGAGCGGTGGGTACAATGCGAGTCGAGAGGAAGAAGAGGGAGGGAGGAGGGAGGAGGGAGGAGCGAAGAAAAGGGCGAAGAAGTAGGGGGGCCTGCAGAGCGAAAAGCAGCAGGCTGGGCGATTCGGTTGCTTGGGGGACGGGGGACGCCAGATCGTGCTCTACTGTTCGCTGACCGAAGGAACGATGGATTGAGACGGCGCGGGAGGGGTCTGGCTGTCTGGGGAGACAGGCGAGCCAATGGAGGAGTCCAGAGGCTGCAATTGGGCCAATTGGCCGGATGCGAATTATTGGCGCCGTGCTAACCCGACTCTGCCTACGGCGACGTCTGGCTGGCTGGCCAGTGGGAGCTGGGCGGGAGCTGCAGCAGCCAGGGAGGAGGATGGCTGGCCGAAACAAAACACCGTCGCTGCTCCACTCACCAGCGTCCACATCGCATCACATCACCGCCTCGCCTGTCCGATCGCACCAGCCTCCCCATTTCTTCTGGGATTAGCACGGCTCTGCCAATGCCCGTCGTGGATGCGCCCCATTCGCCTGAGCGCATTGCTAGCCGATGCCATGGCTGGGAGCTGGTCACATCTCACATCCCAACAGCGACGAGCGAGCGTCTCGACAATAGTAATCGGCGGAGGAAACGGCTGCGCGACGGAGGAAACATCGCGCTGTGAATAGGGGCTCAATTGCACGTCAATTGCGCCGGCGCTGGCGAATTGACCCTTCAAATGCCGCCTGCTGTCTCCAGGATGGCGTATCGAAGCCCCGGGAGATTGCAGCCAAGACCCATTGCGGAAGGTGTGCTGCTCTCATCCAGCGCGTCAACGTTTCACCGCTGCAGCTGGGCGGGGAACCTTCAGCTGAGGACAACGATCGCTGGATTATTTATTTCTACCAATTAATGCATGCCTGTTACGTGTAATTCGAAAAGGAAAAAAGCCCGCTCTTCTTTTCTCTTAAACAAATGTGCGTATCAGGTGCCGTGCAATTTGGGCGATTCGCGAATAATCTCAAAATACGAGCTGTTGCGACAATCGTACGGGCGCAATGCTGCCTATCGCTGTCTACAGGCCGTCTCAGCGTCTCCCCCTCCAATGCACTGAATTCCGAGAAATCATCGATAAGGCGCTCAATCGCCATGTTTCAATTCGCCGCCCGTTTGACACAAAAGTTCTTGTTTGCTGGGCAAGGCCAGCCAGCCAGAAATCATTCCCATTCGCACACCCCAACAATCCCTCCCCACCACCCCCGGTCTAGTGTAATGCAGCTCTGCTTCGGGAAAAGTATCCATTTGCTGTTATTGTTGTTTTTGATTTCGACGAATTTCTGAGACGTTCGATAAGCTGGGGCTGGGCCGAGTGGCGAATCGAAGCGCACGGAGGCTCGCGCGGTCGGCCAAACCCAAGGCGGCCAAGCTGGATGGTGGATCGGTGCGGAGGCCGCCGTTGGCGTCGAAAGCTGACGACACATGGTTCACACACCTCGGTCCTACGCAATTTGGAATAGGGAAGGGGAAGATGCCATGTTTCGAAAACTCCGCGACGGCCTGTCATTCCTTGTTGTCACCCCCCCGCAGTGGCTGCAAGTCCCGTGGAAAGTTAATAATGGTTGGGTGGCTATAAATGCCCAGAGATCGAGCGACTGCATGATTCTGGGCTGACCCACAAGATCTGATCTATCTATATAGAGCAGTTAGAATCCGCGACCTAAAAAGAACCAAAGAACCAAATCACTTCTGCCCCGAATGACATCGTGATGATACCTTAGCCGCCCCCCAGCCCAGTCCAGCCCAGCATCAACAAAAACGCTCGAACCCCTTCCGCCCTCCGCGATACTTCCACGCAGATACTCCGGATATTTCGCATTGTTCGTGGTTTCCTGTCTGTCGACGAACGCTCCGACCCCAAGACACCTCGTTTGCTCAGTTCCCTCTTCCCCCCACGTCGATTGATACCTACCAGGTCTCCACGTTTGGGTATATAGTTTGCATTCGGTCTGTCCGTTTGTTGTTTGGCCGCAGGGGAACCGGTTGGCGGGTACCTGGCAGGCATGTGGATAGTATGCAGCCAGGTATTTTGCGATACACGCCCCATCTGGTGAGGTGGCGTTCGACTGGTCATCCGAAGACGAGTTGTAGGTATAGACTGGGAAATTGCAGAGTATCGTGAGTTGGCAATGCAACCTACGACCTGCAGGTACGGGAAGTGATGTGTACCTACATCCATGTACATATGTACCCCGTGCTTATTAGTTGTCACTCGGAATACATGAAGACGGCATCGTCGGTAGTGCTGTCCTTATGGGATCAAGCACCGGGAAGATGAACTGACGCGATAACTTCGGGTTCGGATTCGGTAGATGTCGCGAGCTGTTCACCCGGATTGACTTGACTAGACCACCTCGTGATTCCAAAGCTGCATCTCTTCTTATAAGTTGACCGCCCCAAGCGCCAGACTCATCGCCTCGGATGTACTTGAGTAGGTAGATGTGGACTTCTGGATTGTGTTTTGGATTACAGAACTATCACCTCATCGATGTCTGTCAGCGGTGTTCCACGTAGGAACAATCTCATACCTCACACTCTGGCCTTGCCGTGCGTTTGACTTTCCATCTTGAATGCCAGAACTCATAAGCTGAAGCCGCATCAACAGCTCTCGTTGCTGCTGGGTCCACGATAACAACTGTCGAAAGCCGCCAACGTCGTGGTATGCGAGATGGGAGCCGGCTGCTGCTGTGATTTCCGAAGCACACAGGCAGGTTGCGTCACAGGATATCATTCTACATTGTACCAACTTCCGTAATTTCCATTCCACCACTTGCCCTGCGTAGCCTTCCAGACAGTTGATTTCTCGTACGTTCGTTTGATCTTGGAGCTTCGTGGAGCGAATTGACATCGTTAAAGTCGTTACGATTGTGGCTACCCCGCTGGGAACTGTCGTTTGATCTCCCGAGCCTGTCATGAGTATCTATGACTTCTGATCATTGGGTGCCGGCCAAACCTAAGTGTTGGCAACAAAACCCGGGTGAGCAGGTGGAGGGCAAGCTGCTGAGTAGCAAAGCTATGCAATTCGACGGAGACTCACTCTTGAGGGATTTGGAATGCTAAACACGGAGCACTTGTTAAGGAGTGATATAAGAACATAACAGCGAATATGAGCCGAGAGATGAGGTTGGCATAAGGCTCGCCGGAAATGAGGCGCCGAATAGTTCTCCGGAGCTCAGACATCGCAGAGCGAATTCACAGCGAAAGTCATCCCATTGTCATTCTTGGTGATGGGATCATGAGCAAAACAGCCTCGACGTTCGGCGAAGCCGTTATATGAGCGAGTGCAAGAACTGAAGTGCGGGAGTTTGGGGAGAAGTATAAATTAAGTTGGCGGGGACATCATGTGAGGGTCCAGCAAGGTACCTCACCTGAAATCACTCGACAGTATAAGTCTGCTTGGGTGGTGCTGAGCCAGGATCTGAACAAATGCTCTGGTGCTTAGGGGTAAAGCGCGACACTAGTAATATCGAGACCCGCGGTTCAAATCCGCGTCAGAGCTTTTTTGACTTTTGTTTTGTTTTGGGGTTGATTTGGGCTGTGAGGTGTCGCGAGATGTGTATCATCAAGGGAGCGTTTTTGCTTGTGGAGCTCGGACATTTCTCTCTGTACTGTAGCGGGCATTGCTTCGCTTCTTGATCTCTATCCCATCATATTTCTGTATTCCTAGTCAGAGAGGGAGCGTACATTATTATCCCCCGTGGCAGGAATACTATATGTAAGGAACGAGTAACTCTTCCAAGCAAAAAGAGCAAAAGAGTGAGGATTACAGGTTTTCGAGCCTATGAGTTTCGAACCTTGGTGTTTGACCTAGTGTTTCCAGTGCCTGCCATTTGTAGCGCTATCTCCCAGCTAATCTAGGAATCAATTCCTTGTTAAAAAGATTTGAACCCTAATCTTCAAACAATGTTTGCAGCAATCCGTTTGCTAATAGCAAGTTTCAACCAACATAGAGAACGAGTAACAGCTCCGGGAGTGCGGATAAAAAGAGCAAAACAGTGAGCACTGCAGGTTTTGATCATACAGGTTTCGAATCTTGGTGTTTACAGCACCTAGTGTTCATAGTACCTGGCGTTAATGGCGCTACGAACTACCAGCTAAACCAGCCATGGTTTATTGTTTATTGAATGATACGCCCCTGATCATGCAAAACATTATTTCCGACAATTCGTCCTGAGTACCTCACTCGGTTTCATCCCAAAAAGACTCGAGTCTGTGAGTGATATCCATGACCCAAGTAACAAGGGAGCCGGCGGATGATGGTTTTGCGTTCCACTTCCACCCCTCATTGTTCACTATGCTCACCGTTCCGTAGCTAGTTACAATGGTAGAAATCATCAAATTAATAAGTGATTTCTTAACTAGCTGTTAGAAACACCAGGTGGTCAAGATATAGGTTCGAAACCTGCAGTGCTCGATTAGTGTTATCTACAACAACACCCCCGGGCTAAAACCTCTGGTTGTTACTTTTTTGTTAGCCCCTATCCCCCACCCTCTGCATTGTAGTATGTAATAGCTGCAAGACCTCGAGCTCGAGACTCTGGGCGAGACCTCTATCATGTCATTGAGATGAAACGCCTTGAGTTCATCTCGAGTCGACTCGTGTCTAGCACTAGCCATATAGGTATCCATCCACATCCGAAATCTCTGCCATAGAAACAAACCGCCAGAACATTGGGCGGTTACATATAGTGATAAAATGAACGTTTGCAGCTGTTTTGGAAGTTGATGAAAGTGGGAAGAGTTGCTTTGACTAGAGTCAGGTAAAATCGACTGAGCACTACAGCAAGACATGCACAATCACTAGTACGATGAATGACGGACAGAAATAGTGGGATCTATTACTAGCGACAGAAATACAGAGTGATGAAGAAATTAACTTCGTGTGCGTTTTATAACCGAAACAGAACCAATAACAATCCCAAAGCTCATGCATGCATGACCTCATCCTCTCACCACCTAGTTGAAGCTCACATGAACGTGATCACTGCCATAGTCAGTAAGGTTCGCTTCCTATTCATACACAACAGAATACAAACTCACCAGTGGTTTGCAGTGCATCCTCCCCGGTCTTCCATTCGCCTCCATTGGGACCAAGGCACGGGCTTCTTATCACGCTGCGTATTCCAGATCCGTTGCTCCCAGATGACGTAGAGCACATTCAGCGACTTATTGTTCTTCATGACCCATTCTGCCATCTCTCGGCCCCGGGGTGAGTGCGGCTGCCATTGTGTTAGCAAGCAATTCTCGATCGAAAGCTGGTCTCTCGCTTACCTTCATCATAAAGTCCAATGCCCTTCCCTTTCCGTGCTCTCCAGGCTTGTTCGCATAGCAGTAAACGGTGTGTATGAGTCCTGGGAACTTTGCGAGGATGGTGTAGCCGGAATCGACCACGTATTTCTTGCACTTGTTGGTTGGGATCTTCGGGGTCGATGGGTTCCCTGGTGGGGTTGGTGAACCGGAACCCTTGACACAGCACGCAATATCTGCAGATCCCGGGCAGTGGTTTGCGATGAAGGAGCCGCCGCTGCATCCGTTGCGGGATCTGGAGCGGCAGAGGCCCTTGCCCTTCGGGGTGGTGCAGGAGAGCTCAACGCAGCACTGGGGAGGTTAGTGGTGAGTGGTGTGAGGAGGTGGGGGACTGGGGAGAATACTTTGACATCGGCCGGGTCACTGGGGCAAAGGCCGTTGTAGGTTATTCCATTGCAAGACGAGGTTTTAGCACACTTTCCGGTGCCTTCTGGGGCTTTGCATGAGGAGCCGATGGCGCGGGATATGAGGTTATAGTCGGCCTCGGCCTCTGCGGTGGGGTGGGCAAGGACAGTGCTTGCGAGGAAGACGGTGGTGAGGAAGGAAGTGAACTTCATTGCAGCGAGTATTGAATGAATGTGAGATTGAAGAAAATTGAAAGAGTGGAATTGAAGCTTGGGCTGTGTTGCAGCTTTGGAACTGATGGTGAATCCTTGGGCGGGGAAGTTGTGGTCTTTTATATCCCAGTTTTACCAGTGGATGGTTATATTGAAGACTGCTATTCGAGAGCGATGAAACTGTGCAACTATCGTGATTCCCATCCTGGAGCTCAAGAGTCCTTCGTTTACTTCGTATATCGGACTGGCCGTGGTGAGATAGAAGCATGATTCTTGGCAGTGATGAACAAGGAGTATTGATGGCTGCCCAGGTTGGGCATAGCCTCAGTAGAAATGACGTTCCACACAGTGTGAGCTTGAATGATTGGAGTAGAAGTAAGCTCGCAATCCCCAGTAGGCAGGGGCCTCGACTGTGTCACCTTGGTCGACGCAGGAGCACTGCGGTCGAAACATCTGAGTACGGGTTTATGCTTAAGTGGCTGTCCATACAACTGAATTTTAGATGAAGTGAGCTGAAGGTTAGCACATGTAGTCTTGGCTTCTTCCAAGACTTGTTGCCTTTCATGGGACGCTCTCATTGATAGATTGTTAAATCATCTCCCGGCGATACCGAGTGAAGATCAGTCTCTGTACAAGAATAGCCATGGTAGGCCTTGATGCTAGAAGCTAGGAAAAGTCTGTCGTGCGTGGGCTAAAGAATCAAGTGTATATTTTTAACTAGGATGTAGGCCCGCCAGAATTACACGAACTCAGATCTTTGATCATGAAATGTATCGAATCTCGAATCTCGCACATAGTAGCTAACTAATCCCGCCATCACTTAACTGTCCTGTTGGTTTCTCCAATACATTCGCCTTGTGGTTTGCCGGTGCCTATCTTACTATCGTTACACAGCCGCTCGGTTCCCCGCGTACTACTCGACACTGCGTGTAACGGTGCATCCTCGTCTCCTGAAATCTTGAGCACACTACCTAGTATGTAGTGTACCTTATTTTTATTACATCTCGTATATGTGTAGGGTATGTACAGCGGCATTCTAGATCTGGGCAACGCTTCTTTTTTCATTTCTTTGCTACAACACATCGCTTTTATATAATTATTAATTATTCAAAGGGGAAAACAACCATTCGTATATTCTCGAATGAAGCCTGGCGCGGTGTAAGTAACAAAGCGCAAACATCAAGCCATTTTTCGTAACGAACAAGCCGTGAAATCATATTTACCCCATATCGAAAGATCTAGAAAAGTAGCTAGCATATTATACAATATAGCAGAAGATATAGACCCCCCAAATCCTCCCCCAAACTTTGCACCCCAACTTCCACAACTTCTTACCACTATCTCAACTGGGGGATGCAGGGGAAGCTACGACATGAACTTTTTCTTTGTTGAGGATGGAGTAGCGGGGATAGTAATAGTAGGAAGAGGTAGATGTCATACCCGCAAGCGGGTGAATGCAAAGTGATTACAAACAAACCTACTTCAACTTCCCCTCCTTCTCCCATGTATCCATCCACTCATATATCACACCAGAGTCTTTAATTCCCTTTTCTGCAATGCCATACGTAGTCTTCCCAACCCTCTGCTTCGCCCTCGATTCCTTCGGCACAAGGTATTGTATTTTATCCTGAGGCAATTTGCATTCGGGCCCTCCATACCGCCATTCCAGTACTCGTTATAAAGTAGGGCGACATCATCCCAGTTGTTCTCCAAGTCGTCACGGAGGTAGCGGATTATAGCGTCTTTCTCAGCAGTATACTTCTCGGTGCGGTGGACTTTATGGATGACTATGCTGAAATTGTCATCGGGAAGCTTTCGCTTTCTTCCTTTGGTGATGTTTTTACCATCAATGTCTGCCGACGACCATAATATCACTGCCCATAGAATTGGGGTGACTACCTGCAGCTGTAATTGTGGTAGAGTCGGAGTATGAGACGTTCCGCTCCACAATGCTGTTCTTGCACCAGCTCATGCTCAAGTTGAAGCCCTCGTCTGGGACCGACTTTCCTTTGGCTTCCTTCTTTCCTTCATCGTTAACATGTTGGCCTTCATCGTTAACCGGGAGAAATGCCATCCATCCACCCACTCTTGCAGCTATTGTGGAATAGAGATGGTTTATTTTCGGCTTGGGCTGTGGTTCGGTATCGATTGAAGGTTTGAATACAATCGTATTGAATGACCGGCCAGGATGTGGGGATTAGCGATGAGTGACGAGAACGAGAGCAGGGAAGAAGTGGAAGAAGTGGAGTCCGACTGGGGAGAGATGGCTGTAGCTTGAGGCGGAGCATTCATGTTGATGGTGATGGTCATATTGGTGTGGGTGGATGGCAGGAGGAGGAGCGGGAGAGAACGCTACTTTATGGGCAGACAATTGGGACCAACATGGGGAAGGGTTGAACTGAGGCCTTTAGGGAGAAGGGCCGAACTGTAGAGAAGAATCCCTAAAGAGTGGCTAGGAAAAAGTGCTAAAAGGTCCACCCCAAAGATGTATTTGTGTTCCACTAGAACGATCGTGCCCCCACATCAATTGCAAGCGTGTGGGAAATAGGCTGGCCGGATATGTCATAGAATGTACAATAATAGGCACACGAGAGCATGTTAAGACCAATTCCAAGGCCTAACAAGCGCATAAGAAGTATGTGCAAAATCTTTGACAATTCCCATGCTGGCATAATCATATAGAACCACTCACACGAAATATTCATACCAGAAATCTCCACATCTTGGGACAAGCCTATGGACATGCAAGAGCTACTTCTCTGAGTTAGCTGTGCCAGATTAATCTCTTCCTAGTATTATCGATATCGAGTTCACGATTGTAAAGGCCTCTCGAACTTAAATCTATCTGTGATCGATGGGAATGAGGTACGAGTACATATTATCAGCTCCCAGTTAATGTCTCAGGCCTACTTTACTATCTGGGAAATTCAATCATCTCCCCATACTCTATTGCAATGTACTCTACTTAAGCTTATCTATCTATCCCGGGTTCCCCACCATATGGCTATACATATCGGAAAGCATGGCCAACCGCAATGAAGACAATAGCGGCAGGTTCTGCTGGCAGAAGTGTGCTTATGACCAAGTTGATGACTTCGTCCGTTCATCCAGACAAGCGGGAATACCCCGCTATCGCCACTCTGCTTGGGCAGACAGGGCCGTATACGGTATACCTATAAAAAATCAGGACACAACAAGCATAAAAGCTCCGACGCGGACTTGAACCACAGATCTTGTCATTACGAGTGACACACTTTGCCGCCGAGATACTGGAACTAATAAGATGTGGCTAATGGTACTTATATTCTAATTAACGGAAAAGCTAGAAGAACGGTGTGGCGGTAGTGATTTGAAGGAACAGGCCACATGGCCAGTATTATCGCTGCCTTAAGAGCAACCAGAGAAGACAGCGGAGAACTTGTTGAGTATCATTGTTACGTCTATCGTATTGACCTAAATAGGGCCGTGGCGAAGCCACTGCTCCGGATCCATCGGTCGTCGTACGTGAGCCATGGGTTCCTGCGGTTATTTACCCACATTAGTTGGTGCAGTGTCTTGAGCAATAGCAGTAGCTGCAGTATCGTGATTGATTTCCCTGAACTCTTAGAAGTTCGTTAGCAATAGCGATGTGCAAAACACAACGACCGATTAGTATACCGGTGGTATCCGATGTCAGGTCAATACATGTTCAATGCATGTAACCGATGGGATTGTACAGACGTAACATAGATTCCTAGTGGAATGTAGGTTTGCATGAGTCAAAGCTGCGAGAGATGTCGTGTTTAATTTTGGGGCTCGGTGGGAAATGCTTGTGGCGACCCTAAGCCCTAACCGAAACCCAACAACATGAGTGAAAGCTATGTACTGTACTGTGACATCGTACGTGTATGGTTCCACACTCGTCTTACTTGCTTAGGATACTAATTGCTGTATATGATGTGCGAAAAGGGTAAAATAAAGAAAACAATGAGTTTCGAACTTGTTTATAGTACCTGAACCTGGCGTTTACAGCACCATGGACTAAGAGGTCGGCTCTTGTATATTCAATGTTCTTATGGGATTCTGTAGTCTACAGACTAGGGATTTTGGTTTGAATTCCGAACCCTCCAAGGCATAAAAGTGGTGAACGTGAAGTGGGGTGTGAACCTATAAACCCGAACCATCGGCAGGATAAAAGAGAGGAAAGAGTGGCTGGGCACAGTAGGTTTCGAACTCGTGTTTACAGTACCCGGTATTTATAATATCTTGTGTTTATAGCCTCTGGCATTTAAAGCACTTTGCTCTACCAGTTAAGCTAACCAACCAACTCATGTTTGTTCAATGATCTTACGCTATCCTGGCTCACTCAATTCCGAACCCTGAAAACTATTGGCTGACGCTGGGGTACCCGAACGAGACGACTTTACACTAATGAACGAAACCCACCCATCGAATCGTCCGCAAGACAAAAGAAGAGAAAAAGAGCGGGCACCTAGTGTTTACAGCTCTTGAGCATGGCGTTTACAGAGCCATGAGTTTGAAGCCCTTGAGCACGATATGTTTCGAATCTGCACCCGGTGTTAACAGCACCTGGAGTTTACAACACTTGGACTTGGCGTTAAAGCTCCACACTCGCTTATTGATTACCTTGCTGAATCCTGACTAGTGAAATTCGAACTTTGCGAACGCCTGGGCTAGTAGAGGAGTACATCTGGACATAAGTGGTTTGGGACAACTATTCTACGCATACAAGGAACAGACATCCTCAGGTAAACTTGAACTATTGGCGAGGTAAAAAGGGTGATCGGGCAACGCAGTTTTCGAACCCATGTTTATTGCACGTGGCGTTTACAGTACCTCCATTGAGTTTACAGCTCTTGAGCCTGCTATTTAAAGCACTATGTTCTATCAACCAGGCTAAGCGGCTACCTCTTATTTATTCGAGGACTTACGAGATTCTGACTCGTTGAACTCCAAACGCTTTGCTGACGCGAGTGAATTAGGGCATCTACGCAAACATGGACTGGGCGACCCCGTGTGGGCCTATAGTTGGCTTGAATCTTCGGCAAAAGAAAAGGGTGGTTGAGCACTGTTTACAGCTCTTAGATCTGGCGAAAGGCTTGAACCTGTGCTCATTCAAAAGGTTATCTACTGGAGGATGCCGGTGTCACTTCCTCACTTCATGTTCCCTAGAGTATCTGGCTCTCCGAAGTCCATGGAAACTGTACGTTCCTCTCCGCGATTCCCGGGTTTCAAAGAGCTGCAACGCTCACTCCTATAAATCCGACTTCTCGACAGTTAATCCTATTGAGAATTCCTACGGACTTTGATCCACAACATCCAGGGCACTTCAAAACATCGCACGGCTTGACTAGCCAGGGTCCAGATGGAAAAGGTCGATATGCTTTTGGTATTCATGAAGACAAGCTTAAGGTTGGGAGGTATGACATTGCGGATAAAGGGTGAAAAGATCCTACCCTAATGAAACCACTGAACACATAAGAGCATAAGAGTAGGCTTAGTTTAAGCGGTGAGGTGCGTTAAACACCGGGTGATACAAGTACTAATATCACCGGCTCGAAACCTGCAGTGATCACTCACAGCCATTTCCCACAGAATCCCACATTATGTTTACCACTACCCAGACCTTACCGCACTGATACATAATTTATGTACCTTGTTCTCTCAATAAATTCAATCTATTTTTTTTTTTACAAATCCACATATATACTGAAATAAAGCATATGGCATAATCCGTTATGGTGTAGTGGCTAGCATCGGCCGCTCTCATTCCAAGAGCATTAATCCGGCCAGACCGGGGTTCGATTCCCCGTGACGGAATATGCTTTTGTCCTCTTGGGGGGATAGCATTTTGATAACATTTCTATCCCCGCCGTTTTCATTAATCTATCTCGCAACAACCCCATATTCACCTGCTGCTGAACACTCACATCACCAATTACAACTACGTTCCGGCTGACTATCATCAAGATAGATCCCAATCGGGCAACAATCCGTACACCGCATGCACAAAGCATACAACTATACAAAACTAGCGCCGAGAAAAAGTCCATACTTATCGCTAGTAAGCGGTATGCAATATCACTGCGAAGTAACACGGAAAGTACGAAGGAGATAGCTTCAGTTCCAAAGCGACAATGCTGGTCCTCCAAAATACCTTCTCTTTATCTAGCGTCTTTGGCGGGGTCAATTCCCAGATCCTGTACCATACATATGCAGTATGATCACATAGAAGCCCGCCTACAGTTCAGCTATACTAACCACATCGAACCAAGCAAACACTCAAGCCCCCGCAGCATAACTGTCCTCAAACTATGTTTTTGGAAAGAGTGGTAGATTATCATAATAGGTCACTCGATATTCGTTTCATTGACATCCCGCCGTGTCTCCGGACAGTCAATCCCGACAGACAAACCGCAGCAGTCAAATTTGACTGTCAGATGTACAAAAGCCTAAAACATGATTGAAAGATTTTGGGAAATACACAATTCTTTGTTGTCTAGATTCCTATTCCTGTGTACCAGTACCATATGGGGACCAGCCTTTTGTACTTTTGCTGCTAGCATAGCAGATTCTGATATTTGCACATTTAACTAGAGTAAAATTTTTATCTTATATACTAACCCTCTTTTAGATAGTATTGTTTTGTCCCACAAAGAAAAATCAGTAAACATTGCTCTTATAAACCTGATGGATATGGCATTGCCCTTTGACAAGATTGGCTTCAATTTCAATCTTTGGAGTTGTCATATTTCTATTATTCCAGACTGTTTTTGGAAAGTTGACTGTTGCGGTTTGACATGGCGTTGACACCCGTATTCTGTTGGCACTTCACCCCCCGCTGTCCTAAAGACTAACTCCTCCATCACCGCCTCGAGCTCACTTCAAAAGTTTAGCACCTCACACTATATAACCAGCATCATCACATTCGACATCCACATGCTACTATGCTACTATAGTTATATCCCGCCGTCACCTCATACATCCACAAATACCTTATTCAAGAAATTTTATACCCCTCTCCCTCCCGCAACATTCGAAAAACCAAAGGGGAATCGAACCAAAGACTAGCAAGAATGCACCACAAAATGCCCAATATGAAAGTGTTCAATAAAACCAACCCCGACAATGTAAGAAAAGGAAAGCCCCCCAAACAAAACGGAGAGCATAATAACGCCCAGTTCGCGCTCCTAACCCGAACGCCAACTTCCCAACTACCCGCTACCCACATCCCATATAGCTTATTTGCAATCCGGAATCTTCAGTCCCTTCTTCAGATTCCGGTTGATATCGAGTAGACCCCATTTATCCTCCCACTCCTTCCCCTTCGCCGGTTCGTTGTATTTAATCTTCCACGGCTCGTCGAAACCCGAGAACCTACACCATTAGCTTTCATTCTACCATGTACATTAGTGCTCGCTTACCAAAAATACTCTGTGTTCCGCTTATTCTCTTTGCAGACAAAGTCCGCCATAAACGTATTCATCTCATCGATTCCCGCGACACTCCCATTATTCGACCCCCCTCCGGACGGCCATCCAACCTCGCTGATCATCACCCTTGGCTTCGGGCTCAACCCCTCGGTATACACGACATCATTCTTCTGGAAGAAATCCCAAGTCCAATCCGCGGCCTTTTCGGCCACCACGCCGGCAAAGAATGGGTGCACGTTTGCCATGAGCACGTCGACCTTACTCGCCATGTTCGCGTTCCAGTTTGAGCCCAGGTCCGATGTTCCAACAGGGATTTTATAGCCGAGATTTGTAAGGTTTGTTCGTACGTCCGAGATGATAGTGAATAGCTCGGTTTCGGTGAGTGTTTGTGCGAAGAGGACTTCGTTGCCGACTGCCACCCCGTCGAATTTATTGTGGTAGCTCTTGTTCTCGATGAGCTTGTAGAGATGTGCGAGTTGCCGGTCGTTGGTGGTGGTGTTTTTGTCGAGCCACACGCCGATCCACACTTTCATGTCGATGCCCAATGCGTCGATGGCATGCAGGACCATCTCCGTCTGGTTGCAGTCAGTGCCGTAGAGACGCACCTTATCGGTAAGGAGTGAGAGCACTGCGATATCGCGTGTGATATTGTTCTGTGTTGGTGGGTACGTGATGCATTCGGGGTAGATGCCGCCTAGCGGAGTATAGTCCATTCCGTGGAACACCTTATGCAAATCTGGGTTGTTCATGAGCTTCTTGATCTCGGGGGAGTTTTTGTTGAGGTCTCCGTTAGCCTTGAAATCCTCTTCCGCGGATTGCGAGCCACCATTGGCGGAGGACGCGGAACTGTTCTTTTTCGAGAGGATGATGCCTGCCGCAACACCGCCGGCTATGGCAAGAAGGACCACGATACCGATCACTATCATTACCCACCGGGTCTTTTTTGACGACTTTTCTTTGGAGCGGAGCCACTCAGATTTCTCTGCCTTCGTTAGCACCCCCCTCTCCACTCTTCGATAAATTGGGAGTAACATACCGCCAGAAGTTGTAGGCAACAGTCCTCCGCTCTCTACCGCGCCTCCCCGCAGGTTCGTTGTCTCACTGAGTACGGGCTTACTCGGTTTTTTCCCCAGCATCCCGCCAATTGCACCCCTGGCCCCACCTTGACTTGCCCCTGTCGCCCCACGACCGTAGTCATCGTCATCATCACTCAACACGTCGTGAGCACCATCGAATGCAGTTTGCGAGAGCGATGGATCCCAGGTCGTACTCATCCGCTTATACGGGTTGTCTGTGTACTGCCCAAGCAACGGATCCACCAGCACCCTCTGCCTCCCACCGGGACCCGGACTGTTAGTGTCGCTCCATTGATGTTGCGGCGGTGGTGGGGGTATTTGTAATAGCGGTGCTTGTGATGATGATGGAGTAGAAACCGAGGGTGGATACGTCGGTGTCACAGATTGGGGTCGTGAATACCCACCTTGTTCCTGCGGCGGCGGATTTCCATGGTAAACATGGTGCTGGGGAGGAGGAGGTGGGGGGGGTGCAAGGTCCTCCTGCACCGCCGCCAATTTTGCTGCTGCTGCGGCTGCCGCCTCAGGAGGAACCTGCTTTCGGATTACGGTGTTTTGGTGCTCGATTGGTGCGCCGCGGTGGTCAGTGGCCGAAGGGGTTCGGTCGGGTGCCGTTTCTAGCGGTGGTTCGTAAGAATGCCACGAGGCATCGGAGACATTGCGGTAGGCATGCGGGTTGTGCTCCCCCCATGTAGATGAGGGGTGTAGATGCTGCTGGGGAGGTGGTTGCGGGTATGGGTGCTGTTGTGGTGGAGGATGGGACGGGAAGTTTGAGGGTTCATCGTCATGGGCCTGGAATGAGAAGTCACGCCGATCGTTGGACGACATGTTGAATTGGTGAGTCTATGGGTAGATTAGCAATGAATCCGGGAGATAGTCTCGAGCTCTCCACTCAGCTGTAGCTGAAGTGAATCACAGAGTGAAGCGAAGCAGATTCTTGTATTTTAGCCGGGTGTGATGGGAGGGCTGAATGTCTCAAAACGTAACGGAGGGGCTGAAGAAAGGGGCGTGTGTGTGAAAAACAAAGGTGATAGTTTCGTATGCTCGTCAAAAGGTCATAACAAGGTCGTGATCGTGAGGGAGAAGAATGAAGGGGAATCGCAGCGCAGTGGCAACTGGGAATGGGGGGTTCGTTTGAATAGAGGTGGAGGGTGACAAGAGGCTGGTAGTACTCGTGTTTATGCGACCGCCAGGAAGCTGCGTAGTACGGTTACCCACAGCAACCACGAATCGCTGCCAACCGATGCTGCCGTCCGTCGATGATTGGTGACAACGCGTACTCACAGAAATTCGTCTTCCTCTGGTTCGGCTTCTTCCCTCCTCCTCCTTCTACTTCTTCAACGAGTGAAATTCGCAAAACCGACTTCAGGGCTTTCCAATCGACGCTAGGTGCTGCAATGAATGTCGCCTCAGACCGAGTGAGAGTTAGAAACAGGGAAGCGACTGTACTCTGTAGTCGCAAAGAGAGATCAAGAACGAGTGAAAGAAAGAAAGAAAAACGTCACATCGAAAGACAAGAGAAGAGTCAGGAGTTGGGCGACAGCCGCCTAAGTACTCCCAATCCTTCCCCTACCCCACGCATTATAGATATAGGTTGGCTTTAGGCTGTCAAACATGACATGACCCAGACCTGGTGGAACCGCCATGAAGCTGAAGCGACATCGAAACACCAGAACTCAGCCATGCATCACTTGTATACGAGTGTCCCACAGATATCTATTATTCCTGCAATGGGGCCTCCATCAATATATCCCATAAGCCAAGCAACCCCGCATCTGCAGCCAATATGCCAGATGCTCCTGTTACGTTGCGCGAGCCTTCCGCTAGTTACCGAACTTTACTCAAGCGAGGCAGGCAGTTTCTATTCCTGGATCTGCCTCCTGTCACCGGTACTGTCGCGCTGGTTCTTACAGGTGCATATCTAGCAGCCTGACTACGCGTATGAATCTTGCGGCAACAATAAATAAGTGAGGCTTGTCCCATAGCATTTGGATCCTGCCTCGCAGGTGTAACCAAAACCATGACAGCAAAACCTTTTCACATGACACCAATTGCTCCGGTGGCTTAGGGGTAAAGCGCGACACTAGTAATGTCGAGATCCGCGGTTCAAATCCGCGTCGGAGCTTTTTGATTCCTTTTGCTGAGCAATGTGTGGCATGCAGCCTATAGGAATCCTCATTACTCCCCGAGCTGTATGAACTTGTCTTGTTCCTTCCTCTTGACGACTTCTGCCATGTCTTGTTCACCGTAGTTACTCTCTTCGGCTGGGACTACCGACGCTGGGGTGAAGTTTCGGAGATAGGATGAGACGAGCTGCCGACGACAGACATGAGTCGCGCGGTAGGATACAATGTAAGCAACCTGAGACCCATCTGTTCGAGGAAACCAGCATACCTTCTGGATTAGCGCATTCGGGTGTAACTTATTTCCCGCCTTTTCTCTTCCCGACTCCTCCAGTTATTCAAATGGTGTTAAGTGCTAAGCAGTACCATAGCTCCTCCACCAACCAGTGGCCCGTGTTGGCATCAGTCGGTTGTAGGAGTCGACCGCATACTATCAGTCATTTCAATTCAACCCCATCTCCTATCTCCCATCTCATCCCCGCTTTCAGCTTTCCATTTGTGGGATATCGACACGGAGAATTATTGTAGTTACATGACTGCAGCAGCATCCGTACCTCGTGTTGTCTTTTTAGCGGAGGTAGCTTGCAGCTCACGGTTCTCGGTAACCGATCTTGCCATCACCGACTTCGATGAGAGTCTTCGCAATGTTGTATTCGGTAACAAATCAATCCACTGAATCGATTAAGGTGTTGAATGGAGAGGTTGAGAGTCGTAGGACTATTTTGAACCTGAATCGCGTTATGCGGCGGTCCCAAAGGTAACAGGGGACAACCAGGTTCACTTTCTTCAGAAATGGAATGCTCAGAACAAAGACTATCCAGAATCTTGTATCCGTATTATGTTATCGTTAGGATAGTCCTTGGACTCGCAATAAGGGAGAGCTACGATCAAGCGGCGGTCGCCGTCGCTTCACTGTTCTTATTTGATTTCATTATTATTATTCTGGTTGGCGAGGTGACGTTGAAAGAAGGTGTCGGATCATGGGCGGGCCAATGACGTCGTTGGGTTGAGCATCCTTTTAGTACCAGTCTGTGCTGAAGTGTGTTTTACATGAAACAAGGCAAGCCAGCAGCGGCCAGCACTTAGGCGGGGTACAAGAACTTGCGATCAATGGGCTCAGAGCATTGTCTGTCTCTCTGTCTGTATCTATCCAGCATTCATTCGAAGGGTGGCCGGACGAATGGCAGCAGACACCAGCAATTGAAGTGCCTTTGGCGGTTAGACGGCGAATCATCACAACCGACGACTTCTGCTCTCTTGCATCCTCTGCTCTGCTGCTCTCTAATCGTCTCTTCTTATCCTTCTCCCTTCACCCCATCTCGCCATCTACCTACACCTCGCCCCAGCAAACTCCTCCGCCGTCCAAGGCTGCAACATTCTAAGCTTCGCCGCCATGACGCTCCGATCTCGCTAAATATTGCAAGGATACACTCGCTCACGCAACACCTCTCGCGTCGTGATCGCCCGCCACCTAAATAACAACGCCAACCACCTCTCCTCCCTCCCCTTCCTCCTGACCATATCCCGCCATCTCGATAATGCTCTCGACCCGACGCCCGCGTCGCTCAACCTCCACACCCGTAGCCCGCCCCCTCCTGATCCTTGCCTTCACGCGCTGACCGTATAGCCGTCCGACGCCGTCATCGCCGCCTCTACTGCCTTCTCGCACGCTTCAAACTCCAACCTCGCTGCGGCAGCCGCAGGCACAGCGCTCCGTCATGCCGCCGCCTCTCCACCCCCGCCCGAGCAGCGCACTGGTAGCATCCCGACGAAACGCATGCTGCAGCGGCGGGACTCGTATTCCTCCGTTTCCTCTGATCCGCCTCGACCAGGTATGGTGAGCCGACGCTCCAGCAGCGGGAGTCTGAGCGAGCGGCGGTTTAGGAAGCCTGGGTCGGTGCGGAATGGTGGTGGTGGGGGTACAGGGGAGCTTCGTTCTGCGTTGCGCCAGCAGCCGGCCGGGAAGAAGGTAGCGAGTGTAAGCGGGAGTGTGTTATCGCGTGGGTCGCTGCGGGGGCCGCCAGCGAGAAGGTTCTCGTCCAGTTCCGAGAGCTCGGAGAGGAAGCCGCAGGGCGAATTTGGAGACTCGGTTACGAGCTTTGCGTCGGATCTGGATAGCATTGTGGAGAACGAACCCGCGCCGCAGCGGAAGAGGAGGACGAAGGTGATGCCTCCGCCGGTTTCATGCGAGGAGGAACCACGGAGTCGAGATCGACAGAGGTCATTTTCGAGCCCTGCGGATAGCATTATCGAACACGAACCTGTACAGCGGAGAAGGGCAATGATGACTCCCCCACCGATTCCACGCGAGGAGGGGGTACGGAGTTGCGAACGACAGAGGTCGCTTTCGCCGCTGGAACGGTCCGCGGATAGCACTACTGAGCACGAGCCCGCGTCACAGCGAAGAAGGGCGATGATGAGTACCCCGCCAGTTTCACGCGATGGCGAGCCAGATCTACGGAGCCGCGAACGGGAAAGAACGCTTTCGACACTGGCCAGAAAACGGCTGCCCCCTCCCGACTCTCCCAGCTCGTCGTCCCTCACCCGCGCTCACTTTGGCGGCGCAACAATAGAGCTGGTGAAGCACTCGCCTCCTGCGCGGTCAGTCTCCCCGGCTAAAAGCGCATTGAAGCATCCTCCGCAACAAGAAACGCCCTCCTCCACCGCAAGCGACCGGCGGCGACAACACGTGGCGGTTTCGCTCTCGGACGAAGACAGCGTTGCGTCTTTCAGCAATTCCCAGCCGCACGTAGTAGCGGCACTAGACGAAGTAGGTGAGAGGGCGACATTACCAACTTTTGGAAGCGTGCGGGATGACGAGCAGAAGCGACGGGGGAGACGGGAAACAGCAATCATCGAGCCTCTTCCACCCGTCGTTACAAGCGCCGCAGAAATGACCGATTCCTCCCTCTCCGACACCGATGAACCGTCTCGCCTGGAAACAGTTCCAGAGCTCGTCTTAATCCAGCCCACTCCACACGAGGAGAAACCCAAGGCCACAGCCACGCCCGCAGAAGCCGACTCCTCATCATCCCCCCCCTCAACCCCAGTTCCCGGCACCTTCCCCTCTTCAGACGACACAGACTCGGACTTGGACGCCTTCGTCGACGCCCTCGAAACCATCCCTCCCTCCCCAGCCGCGACTCCACCCCCCAATCCCCTCCCCTCCATCGCCGAAACACTCTCCCCTCCACCACCCCCCATGCCCCCACTCCCAGAAAGCTTCTCGAAGCCCACCCCCACCCCATCCCGCAGACGCTCCCTCACCCCTCCCCCTCGCCGTCGGCAACACCAACGCCCCCCGCCGCGCGAACAAATCCTTGACGACGCCTCCTCCGAAGCATCTGTCTCTTCCTTCCGCCGA
>Ga0307512_10002007_pt1 | contig 27038 bp, 20 predicted proteins | sample 14_EM_MG_FD_200267 | JGI IMG/M metagenome (GOLD analysis project Ga0307512, IMG submission 200267) | Populus trichocarpa ectomycorrhiza microbial communities from riparian zone in the Pacific Northwest, United States - 14_EM | ecosystem: Host-associated > Plants > Roots > Unclassified | place... | reverse complement strand
AGTCGGCTTGCCACGAGACTTAGATCTCTAGCGATAATCTTACTATACATCTACACCTACTATCACTCGCATCCACGTTTGCAACCGTATTCCTATAATTACCATCCGTATGCCTACGAGGTCGAACGCTGGCGTACGTGCCCTTACAACGTATGCCCCAGAGAATGTACCGGGAACGCGGCTAGGGAGCAAGTGTTTTCCGAAGGAGGCGGCGGTGTTCCGGATATTCAAATACTTGCAGCTAATTCCTTTGATGATCAACTGGCCAGTGAGGAGGTTGTGTGGACGTTCTGCCTAAGAGTGGGAGTTCGTATAGGGCTGCTGGGAGCGACCGTGGATGGCATCACTGATGGTGAGTGAGATAGGGCCCAGGTGCTGGACGGGCGAGCAGGGAGCAGTGGCGGTAGTTGCGGCAGAAGAGCGTCCACATGGGAACCTTGAATGACTGATACCGGCACGCCGAGACACGAATTGAGTACTGGACGGTGGGGCTTGGCCCGATTGTGGCGAACCGTTTCAAATCCAGGCTCCTGGATAATCCTTCATACCGCTCCATATCAAGTACCAATTGAGGACTAACGTTTGCAGAAGGAGCGGGCACATCGACAAAGATAGTGCCTATAGATGCTGGAGGACTTATCCTGGCAATATACAGAGATTTCGTGGACTTTTTTGGCAAAGCCAATGCGGAGACACTCCCGGCGCATCGGTCAATTGACCATGCAATTGACTTCGAGCCCGGCTACTATTTGCCATATGGGCGGATTACAATATATTGGAGTTGATTTGAGTGGAGTTGAGTTGAATGGAGTTTTCAGTTGATTTGAGTTGAGTCGAGCGGTATTCACGAAATTGCGTGAAATAAGATCACGTGCTCAGGAGGCCGGATCATGGATTTGGACTTCAAGATCCCATGCCATATGGATGCATCAATGAGTGGGTATTTTCTGATGATGGATGATATGTCACCCGATCATGGGACTGCGATGAAGAGTCAATAGAAGCAGGATATTATGGAGGTCAGTAACAATGACCTTTGGACGGCTTACAGAGCTACAGCCGTCACGGAATGCGCCCCATACGAGCGCATTAACCCATATAGAGGAAACCAATGGCTGGAAGCAACTAGATTGCAGCCAGAGAAGGATTGCGGCCGGAGATGGATGAAAAGAGATCGATCGCGGCCGGATATGGATCGCAACCAGATATGGGTGGATGACATGAGATAGATCTCAGGAGATGCATCACGGGAGACAGATGGCAATCAATCCCCTACTCTTCATGATAATATTGAGGTTATGCGAAGTTATACAATTCTCGAGATCACGACTTTGATTTCGAACTACGAATTTTCTCTGGAACGGAGATATGCAAGTATAAAATGTACCGGCGGCTTGGCTGCACCGAGTACGATGCAGAGCACTATTCAGAGATGCCGAATCACACGGCTACATGCCCGAGTTTCAATGCCGAATACGATCCCAAATGATATCCCAACCCAGCTTCGGTGATTCCGAGTCACACAGCTACCATGCCGATACCGCACATATCGAAGCCGTATGAGATAAGTCGTCAGAGGTGCAACGTTCTTCAAACAGGGGGATGACGGTGCCGGAACTGCAACAACCCTTACCGTGAACAATTACCGTACCGAAAGTGCTGGAACGAAGCACTGTGAAACGCATTCACCACTAGACAAGGCTAGCAGCGACATGTGCACGCAGGGAAATGATGGCAAATGCACCTACAGATGAATCCAGAAGCCGCATGTCCAAGTTACAATCCCGAATGAGATCTCGACTCAGTCTCGGCGATCCCGACTCAGTCTCGGCAGTCCCGAGATACACAGCTGCTACTGAAAATCAACTTCAGAATAAGACCTAACCAATCGAGATGTCACCAGAAGAAGCCGTAATGGATTAGTCGTCAGTAGAGCTACGACGTACAAATGGGGAATGACTGTACCGGAATCAAAATCAACCCCTACAGCAAGCAATCACCGTACCGGAAGTGCTGGGCGGAAGCACCTTGGAGTGCACTTACCGGCACGGAATCAAAGCTGGAGTTAAGTCAACAATCATACGGGGAGAAGAGTCAACCAAGCAATTGGAGATGATAAGTGCACCGAGAACAGGGCAGATGTCAAGTGTACCTACAAGTGCACCGACTAGGAGGATGCTCAGTGCGACTGCAAATGCACCGGAAAAGATGATGAGAAGATCAAGGTCGCCTGATGTATGCCAAACAAGTGCCGATATGGCAGCCGAAGAAGTTCCGAACCAGATACCGTACAACTCCATTTGTCTACTGAAGCAGTTCCGAACCAGATCAAAAATGATTTCCGAACGTACAAAATAGTCTACTGAACGGCATCGCGAGAGACAGTCACCGAATGGCATTGTGAGACAGTCTAGACTACTACCAAAAGATGATTACCGGATTGCCTCGAATGGAGGGGGCAGGAACTTATTATTATTGGGATTGAATAAGAGGATTATCGGGAGCCCTCTACCAAAGGCACCGACTGGGATGTTTACCAAACGGCTTGCCGAACTGGATGCCGAACGACTATACAGGAGGCTCACAAGCCTGCTCGGTGGATGCTGAAGGAGCATAAATATAGCTACCGACGAGTACGGAGATGTTGGAGAGCCACCGGCTGCAAGAGATGATGTCAGATATCGAGGCTGGCCTACAAAGCTACACACGAGAATCTGGAGAGCACGAGGATCTGGAGTGCGCTAGCGCGTTTGAATATATATGGTATGAATAACCATTTCATGAGAAGCTTACGAGATAGATACGAGGTCATATATGATTGACCATCACCGACAGCTACGATACCGAGAGCAGAAGCTACAATGGACGCCGAGAAGTCAAGCCCGCTTTATCCGTGCTAACTGAGTGCGAATGGCTACCGAAGTAGCGTCCAAAGCAGCAACAATGATCACTGAAGGGCGGTGCCTGGGGAGTTGTTCACGAGGAACTGGGAGAGCTCGAGTGCTAGCGCACATCCAGGTATAGTGAGTATGACCGGTTACTGGAATGCTTACGAGTTAGATATACCAATGCAATTGCCGATGGCGATGGTAATGGCAATGACAATGGTGACAGCAATGATGAGCAGCGAGCGGAAGCTATGATCACTGCCGAAAAGTCCAGACTAGGCTCATAGAGTGATTGGGGATTTCACCAATTACCGTGTCAAATTCCGACGACCTACTCTTGGTACAAGCTACGAGTGCGAGATAGATGGTCGGATGCCCGACTTTCCGAAAGTGGAGAGATGGAGGACGGTGTCATTTTGGATGTTCCTTCTTTCTCTTCTCTTTTGTTTGCTTCTTTACTTCATTACTTCTTTAGACCTCGGCCCAGTACAAATGGCATCGGCACGGGTTTATATCACCTCCGGAGACAAGTCAAGTGGAGGTGGAGTTTCCCCGTGCGCCGGATCTGCCAAATGGCTACCATATGGTACTGATCGGTTGTGGGACATATGGGTTCGTAAGTTTGCGTACGTTGAACGGTAGTTTGATTGTTTCCTTTCCTTTCCTACTCTTGTATGGATTTATACAGCCCAGGGGGCTGCATCCAAAGCGGGGGATAATGTAACAGCACGACTGCACGTGACGTGTCCAGGGCCAGGTAATACCCGCTTTATATCGTCGGCTCCCCACAAGCCTTAGATTCCTAGCAATAATCTTACATGTATACCACTCTACAATAAGGACATCCACGTTTGCAACCATATCTACTGATATACCTTCCTACGGGACCATACACGGACGTATGCCTTTACACTCTCACAGATCTGACTTCTGTTGCTTGCAGCTCAAGAGTCAATATTTAAGAACCCGCATTCTAGTTGACTATAACATAACTTTCGGCAGACTCTCGAGTCGGAATACCCAGCAGTCTAATTCCAACCACCATGTCGGTTTCAAAATCATTAAATATATCGTTGCTACAGGTTATGATCTCTTCCAAAGATGAACATGTCTTTATTTGGGATTTGAGTGACCTTACTTTGCAAATTATCTTTGATGCGTGGTGGGCTTCAGTGAATATAGGCTCCCAACGTACATTTGCGTGGAATTATTCAAGACATGGTCCTGTGGGGCGATTTCATTTACACTGTGGAATTGAGGGGACCGGCATCCCTGGCATTATATGCATTGTTTGTCACGCAGTTCTTTGCCATCCATCAGAACATGGGACTAGTTCAATGCAAAAACACTTGCTGACAAAAGCTCACATCGCAAAGTCACACGAAATAATATAGTCTGAAGTGACTGGATTGACTAGAGCTACGGTGGTCGAAACAGCTTTGGCTATCATGAAGAGACAAGGAAGTTGAGGAATTTGAATAGTAAGTGTATGAAGAAAATTCCTATTAAACATTCAGGTGTGATCCGTGTTGACTGAATTGACAGACAACATGATCTAAACTGGCACCGAAGGACTATAAAACATTCCAATTTCACCAACAGATGTGGAATCGCCACCTCATTGAGGGATTTGTTTAGGACAATATTGCATAGAACTCTATATCAAATCTCCAACTACGACAGTCATATAAATCATTACAAAGTGACCTAGTTCTGAGGTCTGCCACAACGCTTGGCAATATTCACTGCAGGGAATACTCTTTGACCGTAGATGCAATTATGAAGCAATTCCTGTCAAGAATTGAAGTTAGTTTAGTATTGCACAGGTGGACATGTATGAACAAACAAGCCATAACGTCGGTCATAGGGTACTATATGGATCGAAATTGAGCATCGCGAAATGGACAACTCGCTTTCGATGTGGTTGAACCTCTATTCTTCTGCTGTTTCACAAGCTAAATAAGCATAATAGGTCAAGGGCCAACCAACTGGAGCAAGCCTGACCCTACATTTGGAGGAAGTTCTGGATCATTTTGAGCTTACCGACGGCTGTTTCCTTGGAATTACGACTGGTAATGCTTCATTACATCACTTGATGACTCGTGAGCTGCAAACAACCCTTGCGGCCTCTGGAATCAAGTCGTCTGCATTGAGGAACCACTCACCATGCATGGGGCACATCATTGAGCTAGATTTGGGTGGATTCCTGTGCAGTTGCGGTGTACAAGGCCGCACCAAGTCTTGGGCTGCCCATGAGGGTGATCAGCATTTCGGAGAGAATGACAGCGTAGTTATTGGCACTGGTCTAAGAGTTCAGACGAAGGGCAATGCTAGAATCAACAAGGTGGCGGCCATGAGACCAGGTTTGGCAAAGATAATTGAGAAAGTATGTATTTCATAGCATTTTGATAGTAATGAAAGTAACGTTCATATAGAAGAGAAAGTTTGCTATATTGATCAGGCTGACACTGGGTCGTCAAAACACGTTCATTGACTGTCAAAAAGCCAAAGTCCGCATCGCGGCACAACCTATTATGAATGTGATGGCACCTTCAAATTTGGCACAGGGGTTACTGGAGCTTGCCTACCGATCGCGAGAATTTAGCTGCGAGTGGCTCCAGAATCCAAAATCCAGTGATTACCGGCCAAGCTTCCCAACACAGGATGAATGGATCATGGTAACGGATGTGATGGAAGGTTTGAGGGCATTCCGTCAGTGGACCCTGCGGATGTCGAAGAGCCATACGGTCACAATGCATCATGTTATCAAAGTCTACATTGACATGTTAGATCACATCGATGGCGTTATGCCCGCGGTGGCTACGATAACCACTACACGGATGGAAGACTCATACTTTGCTGGGAGTTCAGCCCGCCTCCAGCTGCCAAAATAGTATGCCGAAGCGACTCCAATGACATGTATGCTTCTTGTTTCAGCGCATATCCCTCATCCTTTCCGCCATTTGGGATCGTTTAGGCACTGGGACAAGGGAAACGATATTAATCCTGAGGATGAGACTTGGTATACTACCCAATGCCAGGAGGTATTTCTGAAGTACTTGGAGAACCAATACTGTGCCAAGCATGGACGTGTGCCAGTCTTTAAACCCGAAAGGGTACTTCCCAACAATGACTTCGCCTCTGCAACAGCTTCAGAATCCGGTCAATCTTCCTTTCATCGATATGATTCGTCCAGCGGTAATGTAGAATACTGGACGCCTGACAATGTAGCTGAAATAACACCGTGAGGAAGCGATCACGCAGCACGTTTATAGACCGCCGCCAGCCTCTATTTGAATTCACCACCTGAATCACCAAAGATCTGGGGGCAAGTTAAACCCAATCTCATTGATTGCTACTCAAACCCAGAGGAGATTAGCAGTTGATTTTGGATACCGGAGGTAACCGACTAGTGGGGCCCACAAGAAGCAACGCACCAAATGTACACTGATCTCTGAAATGTGGCACATGACATATTCTTTATTATACCAGATTGTGTCGGAGTGGAGACCAGTGTCTCCCTTGGGCGAGACATCAATGGCGGGAGGCAGTCGAAATCCACAGGCCAGAGTGTTTGCAGCGATGTCTTAGTTCGGCAGGTTGATAGTGCCAATAACGGGATATTGGCGGGCGATGTTGCTGCATTGGATCACTCGAACACTAAAAACGACCCGGAAATGAAGAAAGAGGCACACAAACACAAATTGCACATGATGGCCAAGGTCTATGACTAGTTGGAGATGTGGCAGGGCAGCCAAAACCTACGTGCTACACAGAAGGAGTCTCGCTCTCAAAACACGCAGATGACAGACGTACAATACAATTCAGATATGGAAGAGAACGCCAAAGCATTGTGGTCAGTTTCTCAACCTAATGGTGAGGTTGCATTTACAATTGCGGAAAGATCACCTTTGTCACCAACTTTGTTTGCAAAGGACATCCCTGGAGGACGAACTCAAATATTAAATATCCGACAAATTTGAAGAATTGACCCACACCCAATCCAAAGTGATGATGATAGCCCACCTGAAGGCATTTCTGGGACTGAAAATTGGCTCAACTGGAATGGCAACTTGGATAATCAGAATGACAGCAAAGACAATTGCATGGCAGATAATGAAACTGATAGAGAGAGAGATAGTGGGATAGAAGATCCGGAAATCCGAGACCGGCAGGATGTGAGTGGTGCATCAATCATTCCCAGTTTGATTCGGCCAACACGGAAGTCAGGGGGACAGGCTGGAAAGGTCATGGTGACGGTCAATACAACAGAAACGAGAAGGAATAAAGGAATCAAGAAAAAGTAACACAGAATGTGGCAATATATTTCACCAGCTTCTGTATGTACCTTGACCAAGAGTCTCATTTAGAGATATAATATGGGCAAATGATGACCAGTCGCATGTAAATATCGATTCATAAAAGCTGTATCGCGGGGGCAAGGATTCTTTTGGCAAGTGAAATAATTTTGAATAATATGGGAGCGAACAGTTCACGAATATTGCTTTGCTCGGCTTTGTCACAGTGATGCGGCCCAACCTGTGATGTAGCCAACCAATACGTTCAATACATTATGAAAACAATCATCGATAGCAGCAGATGTTGAAAGAACATTATATCAAAATCAGCGTCAACAGAGGGTGAAGGATTTTTGGTCTTGTAAGTATCGGACTTGCATAGTGATTTGATTGCAGTTTGGCATAACCCACGTATTGGCAGAAACATGGTCTCTGCCCTATTGTGAGAATGAGCGTCAACAGAGTGTCAACGATTTTCAATGTTCCATCTTGGGTAATCTAAGTTCTGATTGGTTGCAGAGATCCATTGACGGGACATTGGCACCCATTGTTGGCGAAAGCAACATCGACACCCTCCCTGCAACATCCTGAAAATGAGCGTCAATGGAGTGTCAATGAGTTTCTTCGTTGCATGTAGGGTAATCTATCTTCCGATGAGTTGCAGACATGCATTGATGCGATATTGGCAGCTATTAATGGCAAAAACAACACCGCAATCCTCCCTGCCGCATCCTAAAAATGAGTGTCAACCGAGCATTAACCATGTTTGGTGTTGTACGTATGGTAATGGAGTAGTGATTTGGTCGCTGTTAGGCATAACGTACGTATTGGCAGATTGTATAGGCAATGGACTCTGGTATATGGTCACTGCCCCATTCGGAGAATGAGCGTCAACAGAGCGTCAAAGATGTCTGTGGTTGCATCTTCTGTAATCTAAATCCCGATTGGGTGTAGACATCCATTGATGTGATAGTGACCACTTTCATTGACAAAAACATTAGCAATATGCTCTCTGTCGAATCTTGAAAATGAGTGTCAACGGAGCGTCAACAATCTTTGGTCTCAAATATTTAGTAATTTGGGTATTGCAGGGATAGCCCAGCACAATGCCGAAAAATTGACCACCTTGTTGAGTAAATATACTATATATCAAAGAAAAATCACGGATTCCAGAATAATCGATATCACAAACGGCATAACATGCAAAAACAAATTATTCGCTGTTGAATATGCGATTTTGATAAGACACTATTATCAAACTGCAATAACAAGCCTCTTGTTGGAATCTATAGATGGACCAACTACTAACCCCACCAATTCAGACAGGTTGGGAGATTTCTCTTGAACCGTACCCAAGTTGACGGTTCAGGTGCAGTGATAACCCCGACTGGCAATTTGGCAACAGTTCAGTTTGAACCCGGACCGGGACCCGAAGCGACAGTCCTCAACCGTTTCACATACTGCGTACCGTTCAACGGTGATACTTTCCAAGGGTTCCATTAGCCGGGCGGTCGGTCTCTCGTAGCCTTTCCCATAGTCGGACCTTCTTGATGGTATATCTGCTGGGTTCTTCTTGCGTTCCAAGTGTTCTACGACAAAGTTGTAAGAGGATAAAATTTCCACCCACCTAGCCTGGCTTTGGGACAGCACTTTGGAGGTTTGGGAGAACTCCAGATTCTTATGGTCGCACTGGATCAGGACCATCTGGTTGGTGCCCTCAAGATAGTGTCTCGATTGTTTCCTTGTTTTGACAATCACCAAATGATCCCAACCATATGTGTCATAGTTCTGTTTGGCCAGGGAGCACTTTCGAGAGTAGAAAGTGACTGGTCAAACAATCCTGTTTCCATCGTACTGGCTAGGAATGGCCGCAATTGCGAAGCTGCTTCCATCAGTCTGCATGATGATGCGGATTTCCGGGTGGAAATGTTGGAGGATCGGCCCGTCGGTGCTGGCCTCAATGAATATTTGAAATGCGAGTTTGTCCTCCCGAGTTCATTGCCACTTCGGTGAGCCCTGTGTCTTTGGCAAGTTCGATATGGAAGCCGTCATCTTGGCATATGTCCGAATGAATCTGGGATAGAGCTTCGTTTACCCGAGGAGCGCTTGCACATACCGAACTGAATCTGTAGTCAGCCAGTCTTGGATGGTGGATTTGCGGTCTGATTCGATGCGGAGCCCATCCGAATTGATGAAAACGATGACAACGCCAACTTTCCGAACCCCAAATTGGAACCTTTCGGCCTTGCAATAGGGCCCAAATTTCTATCAGCATTGCAGCATCTCTCGGATGTGGTCATCGTGCTGCTACTCTTTGGTCGAAGGAATTATTCCATTCTGGTTATAATATATGGCGAAGTCATCAATCTAGGGCAGTAGAATGTCATCGATCCAAGGCAGACACGCAGCCAGTGGGTTTGGTAACCCGAAGGTCATGACTTGGAATTAGAGTTGCACATAGCGGGTTCGGAATGCGATCTAAAACTGTTCTCCTTCTTGGATTCTGAGGAGGTGGTGGGGTTTCAGTAGATCCAGTTGAGTGAATATCTGGTCTTCGCACATTCGATCAATTAGTTCCGAGATTAGATGAAGGGGCTGCGTATTTTCTTCCCTGCCCAGGTTAAGGGCTTGATAGTTGACACACAACTGTAATCATCTGGGTTTCTTCTTTGAGTACACGATTGGCCCTGTGGCAGAAGTTGATAACCGCTGAATGAAGCCACTTGCCACATTCGTTGCAATGTACGTCTTGAGCGTCCTCAATTCGAATGTTGAGTGATTATAGATCCCCCTGGATGATAGTTTGTAACCGGATTGCAGATCTAGCACGTGGTCTGTGTGTCTCTGCAGCGGGAGTGTCTCCGGTCAGTATCAGGCTCAGGACATCCATGAATTCTTGATATTGAACTGGGATACCACCCTCCACATCATTCGTTTCCATCCCCACGTTATCTATATCTGTTTCTATTTTCATTGACCTTGTCTGCATACTAAATTGTAGGTTGCTGGGGCAGTGTGGAGCTGGGTTGGGGTCTAGTGTAAGGTAGGTGTCCGGATAATCCGCCAGTGTGCCGGGTTTGGACCGGAAACACCGTTCGGTTCAGTTCGAGACCGGTTCCAACACTCGACCGGCACCTTGTTGGCAGGCCCAACCAGTACCCATATCCGTCAACCCTCTGGTTTAGCCACGTTTGGCTTGACGTGTCAGGTCCAATCTCCGGTTCTTGTTTCCGGGTCTTTCCATTCATGGTCACATTTCGATACCCTACTGTCATACTTACAATATTGAGTTTGGTACATCATTGTCTGTATTTGTCTTATTGGCTGCCTTTCTATTCAATACAAGCAGAGACATGCTCCCTCCTACATCCCAATGTTCAGTGTGAATGATATTTTGTCTTGAATCATGACTCAGATTAGAGGTACTGAACTGCTCTATCGACATTCATTGAACCACACCTGGATCAATGTCCACCTGCTACCACGCCGACAACATTTGCAGAGCTGATGGAGATACTTGATAGTGTCCACGGAGAATTGCAATGCCACAAAGAACTTCAGGAGCAGAAAGTACTAGCCATGTAACATTAGCATCCGGCAAACAACAATATCACGTATGTCTATCGGCTCCCACGCCTGGCGCGGTACCCAATACGTCACCAGGTATGAAATCTATGGCTGTTATATCTCGAAGCTATTACCCCTACATAAAACCTCTGTAGCTAATTACCATACAGGAATTGGATTCAAATGAACATGCTGTGTTGGCTTGTTTGTTATCTGTAAACTACGTTCACTAATTGCACATATTGACAACATATCTCCATGAAAGGTATTTGGTGTACCTATTTTGCAATATGGCAGCATTTTTTTGATTTCAGTGACCACATTATAAGCCATGATAATTCGTCTGTGCATGTGCAAGAATCATCTGGGCCCCTCAAAAGTTCTAGACTCCAAAGAGGGTTGATTGATCATCAATTAAAATGATATCGTCCTGCCTCTTACAGATAAGTGAAAACATGCAGTTTAGATTGGAGACAAAAATTACTAACAATATTTGAGTCAGTCATGGCATACCAGTAATGGAATGATGGGTCAATGCGCGATGCAAATCCATACGAATGACCACCATCATGTTGCTTCCATCCACGCATCCAACTACATCAAGCTGCATTCAGACCTGGTGGACATGGTCAACATTTTGAGAATTGCTTATGGCAGTTCATGAAAATCCACGACAGAGTCAACAGAGTGTCAAAGCATTTTTGTCTTGTGAGTTAATTGGGAAGCGATTTGCTCACAGTTATGCATAACCTACTTATGGGCAGCCCTGGTGTGCGAAAGAGAAAGCAACACGGCAACATGTTCATTCTGAAAATAAGCGTCAATGGAGCGTCCATGAATTTTTGACTTGTGAGCAACCTAATTGCAAAGAATTTTGATCGCTGTGATCCATAATAAACCTATTGGCATCCGTTATAGGCAGAGGAGCCGGCCTCAGCATGGCAGCCACAATCTGAAAATGAGTGTCACCCGAATGTCACCAATTTTTGGTCTTGTACATAACTCTATTGGTAAGCGATTTGCTAGCAGTGATCCATAATCAATTCATTGGCAGCCTCCATGAGGAAATGAGACAGCCACACGGCAACAGCCACAATCTGGAAATGAGCTTCAACGTAGCGTCAACAATTTTTAGCGTTATTAGTATGTTGATTGGGAAGTGATTTGGTCGGAGGTATCCAGAATGAATGTATAGGCAGCCGTTATATGCAAAAGTGACAGCGATAACGTACAAGCCAAAACCTGAAAATGAGCGTCAATGAAGCGTCGATGATTTTTAGCCTTGTACATAAGTCAATTGGGAAGCAGTTTGCTCGCTGTTATCCATATTCAACCTATTGGCAACCTTTATACGCAAAAGAGACAGCAATACGGTAACAGCAACAACCTGGAAATGAGTGTCAATGGAGGGTCAAAAAAATTTTGTCATGTAAGTAAGTTAATTGGCAAACAATTTGATCGCTATTATCCATAAGTAACGTATTGGCATCCATTCTGATTACTAGACAAAGCGACATGGTGACAGCTCCATTCTGGAGATGAACGTCCACAGAGTGTCAACCATGTTTGGTCTTGTACGAGGTATGTCATTTGGGAAGCGATTTGCTCGCTATTATCTAGAATCAAATTATTGGCAGCTTTCCGGGGTAAAAGAGAAAGCGACACGGTAAAAGCCCCTTTCAGGAAATCAGCGTCAACAGAGTGTCAACGAGTATTGGCTTTATAGTGAAGTCAATTGGGAAGAGATTTGCTCGCCGTTATGCATAATCAAAGTATTCTTAGCCTCTCTAGGTAAAAGACAAAGCGACATGGTAACCGCCCCCTTCAGGAAATGAGCCTCAACACACTGTCAATTATTATTGCCCTTGAACGTAAGTCAATTGGGAAGCAATTTGCTCGCTGTTATGCATTATCGAAGTATTGGCAGCCTTTCTGGGTAAAACAGAAAGTAACATGGTAACAGCCCCTTTCAGGAAATGACTGGGAACAGAGCATCAACAATGTTTGGCCTTGTAGGTAAGTCAATTGGGAAGCGATTTGCTCACTGTTATCCATAATCGGACTATCGGCATCCTGTATAGGCAGAAGAGCCAGCGACATGGGAACAGCCACAATGTGGAAAGGAGCTTCAACAGAGCGTCGACATTTTCAGGTGTGCGTCTTGTATGATCCGAGGGCTATGCTACGGCTTTTACCTATAATTGATGTATTGGCCTCCTGTATAGGCAATATGGTCAATGTCAATGACGCTACACCTACAACTAAGCGTCAACAGAGCATCAACAGAGCGTCAACGATTCTGCCTGGTGCATCTTGTATAATCTAAGGCCTATGCTACGGCCTTTACACATGATCAACATAGTGGCCATAGTGTTAGCAACTGTTCCGGGTTACCCGGATCCGGTCAAGGTAGTAACCAAACAGAGGGCCTCAGTCGGCGTCAGGAACAACCAAGCAATCCAAACCTGCTTGGCTTGGCGGGTGTGCTATGCGGACCGGGGATGAACCCGCATGTTTTTGGCAGCGTACACCCCGGACCGCGGTTCCATTCTGCGGTTCCCATCACTTTGCCTGTAGTTAGATATTTTAATTCTTATCATATTGAGACGTCAAGAATATGTAGATTGTGCAGTCATAGCCGCTCTTTCACCTCCCACTGTCAGAATAGCGATCGGACCACTATTCCTTGAGTGGTGGTGAAATTACGCATTATTATCAGCGAAAATGGAGGGTTTTCGATAGCGACTGAAGGACCATTGGTCCAATCGCAAATCTGAATACCAGAGGCGACAGAGCGGCTGAACCTGCACAATCCATGTACTAATCACATTGCGATACAATCAGAGCTCAACAATTTAATTGAAGTCAAAACTGTGACTGTAAATTGCCGGGTTTTTGGTGGTCAAACAGGCCCGTTTCCAACAGTCCGGGTTTTTCGTGTGGTAAGACCTGTTGCCACGGTCCGGTTTTGGGTGGAACTGTACCCGGAACCAACTGGGGAATTTTGACCCATTCCTAATACTAATCGTCCGCCTATATAGGCAATATTGTATATGTTGTTATCACTACACCTACAAATGAGAGTCTACAGAGCGTCAACATAGAGTCAACAGAGTGTCAACAGAGCGTCAACATAGCCTCAACAGAGCGCCAACAGAGCATCAACAGAGCGTCAACAGATCATCAACAGAGCGTCAACAGAGAATCAACAGAGCGTCAACAGGGTGTCAACAGAGCTTCAACAGAGTGTGAATGATTTTGGGTGTTGCATCCCGAATGATCAAAGGGCTATGCTACGGCTTGTACCCACAATCGAAGTATTGGCCACATTAATAGGCAGTATCGTTAATGTCATTGTCACTACACCACAAAATGAGCCTCCACAGAGCGTCAACAAAGCGTCAACAATTTTCGCTGTTACATCTTGTATACTCAAAGGGCTATGCTATGGCTTTTACCCATAATTGAGGTATTAGCCACCTTTGTACGGAATATGGTAAAAGTCGTTGTCATGACAGCTGGAAATGAGGATCAACAGAGAGTCAATGGTTTCGGGTCTTGCATCGTGTATAACCCAGGGGCTGTGCTATGGCTTTTACCCATAATCGAAGTATTGGCTTCCATTGCAGGTAATATAATTACTGTCAATGTCGCTGCACTTAAAACTGAGCATCAACAGAGCGTCAATGATTTTTTGGTGTTTGAAAAATAGTCATTGTTAAGGAATTTGCTTGCTGTTCTCAATAACCAATGTTTCGGCAGCCATTATAGGCGAAGGGGAAAGTTTCATGGTCGTGGTCCCATTCAGAAAGTGACTCTCAACGTAGCTTCAACTGAGTGTAATCAATTTCCTTTGATGCATACTGGGTAATGAAGGCATCCCATGGATATTTGAGCTTATAATTGAGCTATTGTCCTCCTCCATGCTGAAAAATGGCATGTGATAAACGATAAACACGAATTCAAATATTATTGATATCGCAACCTGTATACCATGCAAAATGAGATTCCTGGATGTCAAATAACCAATTTTGATCGACTACTATCATCATGTACCCAATGTAGTGTCAAAAATGCGTCCGGGTAACCCCCAAGCAGTCCGGGTTCGGACCGCAAAAACTGTTAAGTTGGGTTCCAGAACCATCCAAAAACCCAATCTGCTGTGTCTGGGAGGGCCAAATCAGAAAACCTACCCGTGGACCCACAGGTTTTGCATGGGTTGGCTGGACGCGTGGGTTCCAATCTCCGGCTCTGATGTTCGAGTTTTCCTATGTGAGGTCACATTTGGATATCCTACTCCCAATCGCTAAATATTAACTTTGGTACATCATTGTCCTTTTCAGATGAATCGGCTGCCTTTATAACTAAAATTAAAAGAGACACACTCCCTGCCACATCCTGAACATGATAGTCCACGGTGTGTCAATGTTTTTTGATGTTGCATCATGGGTAATCTAGGTGGCGATTGAATGCAGACAATCATACATGAGATATTGCCTGTATTTCAACGCAAAAGAGATAATGAGATGCTCGCAGCACCATTCGTAAAATGAGCATTAATGAAGCGTCAAGGATTTGTAGCCGTGTCAGTCAGGTAATTGAAAAGTGATCCGTTCATTGTTATGCATAAGTGTGGTGTTGGCAGCCTTCAACGTCCCAAATCACAGTGACATGCACCCTGCCCGATATTGAAAATGAGCCTCAACATAGCGTCAATGATTTTTGGCCTTGCATGAAGGTTAATGAAAGATCAAGACGGCCACTGATGTCAATATATGGGGTTTTGACCAGTTTTTTAGGCTAAAACCTTCTGGATCACTGGGTTGCAGCGTCAAAATGATATTATATTTTGATTGTCCAGGAGGCTGTCGCGGGACCATCTCTTGCTTATCATTCTACAAAGGCTGCCAAAACCTTGTTCACAGATGTCAGCGATCATTTACCACCCAGATTACCCAAAATCCAAAACCAAAATTCATTGTTGCTCTGTTGATGCTCATTGTCAAGATGGGGCAGGGAGAGTGTAGCATTCTCTTCTGCCTATGACGGCAGTCAATACAATGATTATAGTTATTAACGACTAAATCCCATATCAATAACCTGACCTACAGGACAAAAAATCGTTGACACTCCGTTGACGCTCATGTTGCCTCAGATGGCTCCGCATTATCCAACCATTCATTTTGGAATAGAACATCAATAACTGTGTTTTGTCAGTTGTTCTATTCTCTTCATGTATGTTTCCATTTATCACAACATTGTTCTTTCATTGTGCATATAAATATATTCTTTTAAAATATTCTTCAATGTCTCTGTTAATTGTAGATAATGATAATACTCAAAACTCCTATTCCTTTCAATCAATTCTCGTCTTCACTCTCAGATTTGCTCAAAAGGCTGCTGTCATCTTCAACATCAATGTCAGCGGTATTTCCACGCAGCAGTTAATGTACTTATCAAATCTGGAATAATATCTTCATCATGCTTGCAATCCTTGGCATATGCATTATGATTCAAAAATTGAGTGTTGGGATCCGGTGAATGTAGATTTACACAAAGGAATGGCATACCTTCCGTTCAATAACTTTCGGTTTCGTCAGTGTCACCTGGCGGCGCAGGAGGCATGCCGGACAGAGGTGGCATTCCAGGCTGAGGTGCTGCCGGTTCTGCTGGATGTGCGCCAGTTCCTTTTCGCCTCCCACGTGTCTGCGGATTCTATGCTGTGCCATTTTGGCATGGAAGGCAGCCGTTCATGTGATTTTTATAAACCATAGCCGGGTGTCTTTCTATCACAGTTTTCACCTTTGTATGCCCAGGAAACTAAACACCTCGCTTCTTCTCTTCTCACACTTCAGCGTGAGCTATTTTGATCAGTTGTTGCTTCCAAATGAAAGATTCAGCTATGACCTCAACCATATACGACTCTGTAGCCTCCTCTAAGGTCTTTAAAGCCTGTCTCGTCCAATCCTGGGGATATTCATCATGCAATCCGTCTGCAAAGATCCCAGACCTGACAACAGCATGATGATGAATCTGGGGGACTGTGAGAACAAATGCCTTGGTCGACCATGGAGGTTTGCCATTGCGGGCAGCAATGAATTGCTCACAAAGCTCTCTATGTACCCCAGCTGTATATGAGATTGCAATTTGACAGCGTTCTACATCGATCAATGATTCCACCAGTCCGGGCAGACCCGGTCTGGGGTAGCCTTCAGTCCGGTCCGGTCCCACCGGAAGGTCGCACTGGACCGGGTCCCAGACTCACAGTCTTGGACTGGATGTGCTTGCTCTGGACCAGTCCAAACAGAATAATATTTATCAATTTCAAAGTTGATCCGAAAAACTGAAGAAGTGAGACAGTATTCCCTCCAACCCTAAACCAGACACAACGTCACTTCATAACAACTACCCGCTGCGAGCAATCACTATGAACCAGTGTTCTCACCCGTCCATCCGAGAGTAGGACTGGAACAGTGCCGTCTTCTTGAGGCAGGAGGGTGATGGACGGAGAGGACGACCGGGGACAGAGCGTTGCCGTCCCCGGGCGTTATCTGCCGATATCCATGGATTTTTCTCAGGGTATATACAATTGATATAAACTAGCTACAAATATGAAAACTGTGAAGGAAGATCCTGTTCATCATTCTCCTCTCCTAGCTCATTAAAACTATAGCATAATTGATATTCAATCTATGCACGGATGTATCCATTTATATATCTCTTACCGCGCGCTCTCAGGATTGAATTGGGTCACATCTATGAGTATACAGTAGCCGCCCAATGTTGGCCAGGGACAGTGGATGTCGGCCGTCCAGTTGTCATTCTTATGCTCGGACAGGACGGACAGCAGTGGCGCTGTCCCGTCCATCCTGGCAAGTGCTTGGACAGCATGCCGTCCCCGGCCGTCGGACGGGATGGTTGAGAACACTGCTATGAACCAACCGGCCTACTGCTAGCAAGCACCGCCATGAGAAACCCAAACATACCAAACGAGTGGTGAGTGGCAAGTGGCAAGTGGCAAGTGGCAAGTGGTTAGGGGTGAGATGTGCATGGTGACTTGTGAATCGCAAGATGAATCTACCTGTATGAGTATATGTGTATGACTCTATTTGTTGACTCAGTGTATCAGTAACTCCCAGCGTATACGGGCTGATTCGGCCCGAGTGGACTGGTCCAAAGCAGTCCAGGCCAGTAGAGTCCAGGTCCAGAAAAATTAAGGATTGGTCCGATCCCGGTCCAAAAATTACGCGGACTGGATAGGACTGGACTTGGACGGACCCGGACCGGACTGGTTCATTGTTGGACTGGTAGAACCGTTGACATCGATAGGGAGATACTCACATCCCATTGCATGTTGTTTCTGATTGTTGCTGCGTCTGGTATGATGTGCTATGTTGAAATGTGCGTCCTGGGCCATATTTTCGGTGGCTGAAATTGCCGCATTGTGGTGGAGTAACTGGTGTCTTCATTGCTGCTGGGTCTCAGGCAGGGGCGCATACACTGGAGCGCCCGTCGTTCGGCATGATTCGGATTCAATTACACCGCGCCGAGGTGTGTCTGGAGCCATGTCTTGCTGTTGTGGAAACGGTGAGGATGATGATAACGAACAGTGGAAAGTCCTGAAGAATATATAGTAAGCTACAAGTCAAAATGGGATGAATGAGAGTCTACTTGCACATTCTACTCAAGTTTGCTCCATCTGCGTATAGTGGTAGGTTGCAGGTGATTTCAATGGTCTTGCGATTTGCAGTAAGTTGGTCCAATGTTGTTTGTTCATGTGTTTGCAGGGATACATTGAGGTGAACAACAGATGAGATCTCATATTTGATAGATATAAAAAGGGAATTCTTCGACGGAAAGAACGTCTGGTGATGTTTGCCTCAACACCTCGCCGGAATTCCAACCGAAACACACGCTGACAATCAAGTCATGACTTACGTTGAGCTGTACTATTCGGAATGCAATGATGCTCAAAATGCAGATTTTGATTTGTTTGAGTTGATTTAACGTACTAACCTTGCCATAACAGACCCAGCTTGCCTCCATGTGGTCCATATCTTGCAACATCCAACATCTCGCCCAACAACGAAGTCAACACACGATACAATTGTCAATGCTCCGAAAAAGAAATTTTCTCCACTTCCAGTGGGCAAATATTGCAAATTGACGAAGCACTCCACAAAACGACGTCATCAAGCAAATGACGCCATCAGAGGCTTGGAGGCAGAAAGGATCCAAGCGTTGGGAGCATTGCGCAGCGTACGATCTAAAAAGATGGTTTCGGTGGAGAAAAGACGGGAAACGCACTTTTCAAGCAATGCTGAGCGAGAGAAATGGATGGAGGATTATGTAGAGAGAGAGACCGCAGTGGCAAGCAAGCGGGTTCTAAACATAGAGACTGCGATTATGCAAGAGCTGAAGGGTACAACTACTGCTGAAAGTGTGAGGATGACAACTAGGAAGCCCGAAACAATGTTTCAAGAGATGTTGAATGCTATCGCAGACAGTCTGAGCGATCTTGCAATATCCCACGATGAGCAGGATGGGGAAGACGAGGAGGATGTTGATGATGAAACAGAGCTCGGCACGTGGAGTGATGATGCTGAACCTTGCTGCGTGATGTGCTGAATTTCAAAAATGGTACAGCACCGCATAGTAAGTTTTTGGCAGAAGCTGATGAGGCTTGATGAATTGACGCTACCTGGATGTGGGGACACAGCCAACTACTTCTGTGAGGGAGATATGAAGGCTGGGAGTGCCAAATAGATGGTTCCAGTGGTTGTCAAGCCCCAAATAGACACGACTGCAGCCACAACACCCCCAAAAACATTTGTAGACCGTATGCCGCCTATTGATATCCCGCGTGGACAATGCCAAATGCCTGCAGTGACTTCTCCACCAGGGAATAGTCAAATGGGGCTGGGTTCGGAGGAACGACAGTTACACAAAGTCTTTCCAGTTCTTTCGCTGGACTGGGCGCCCGATCCCACACAGATTCTGAATGCAAAGCCTGTTGAACCCATAAGCTTTTATCCCTGCATATAGCATCTGTGGGTAATTACGACATAGAAATCGGATACGAACGAAGATATGGTGATGGCTCCCGCATCACCGGATGTGTATATAGCCAAACAGTTAATTTTGAAGACCTATCTGTTGTAAAAGCAAATTGTGTACCTACTTTGCTACGTGTCAGCTTTTTCTTGATTTGAGTGACCAAATTCTGAGACATGATATTTCATCAGTGTGTGTACAACGGTCGTACGGGGCATGTGAATGTTCTACACTCCAAATCTGGTTGGTAGATGGCAAGTGAACTTGATATAGACTTGCTTGTTATGATTACATTCGAAAGCAAAACCAAAGTTACAGACGAAACTGACTAACGAATTGAAGTCGCCAATCTCATACAAGTCATAGGACGAGCGGTCAGTGGGCAGTCTGAACTGGGATGGATGGCAGCTGTCATGCTGAATTAGTCCCTGCAGCTAACTGCCCAACCCAGTGCTCAGACCTGCTGCACATGGTCAAGAATTTGGAAATTGCTTATGGTACGTTATGGAAATTGAGGAAAACAAGCTAGAAAAAGACAGGTCAGGGAGTCGGGCTGTATATGTCTAAAATTAGTAGCTGGATTGGCATGTCGTACTATACCGGCTGATAGCACAGAGAGGCGACCCAGCTACATCATTTATCGTACTGATGAGGTGAATAGTGGTGGCTCAGAAACTGAGAGGCCTCGATGCATTTGGATGCAAATGATTATACCTTGAAACTGTATATTGGCTGTCAAGAATGACGGTATGAATTTCAAGCAAAATCATTGCGCACACAATGAATGTTAGTATCTCTCTAAGGTCAGCATCAACGGAGCGTCAACAATTTTAGTGTGATCATTTCGGCAAACAATTGGTTGCATGCTCGCAGTTACCCAAAGAGGAGTTATTGGCCGGCTTTAGACGTAAACAGGCAAGCCACATGCTCGTTGCCCCATGCTAGAAATGAGTGTCAAAGGAGGGTCACCGATTTCTAGTCTTGCATCTTTGATATTCCCTGCGCTGCACAACTCTATTATGCCATAATCACAGTGTTGGTCGTCTTCATGCGCAGAAATGCCAGGCATGATATCCCTACCACCTCTTCAAAATGAGCGTCAATGGAGCGTCAACGATTTTTGGTCTTGCATCTTGGATAATTCAAGGGTTGTGCAAAGGCTTACCCCCATAATCATCATAATGGCCACCTTTATAGGCAAAAATGCTAGTGACAATGTCGCTACTACCCCCAGGAAATGAGCGTCAACGATTTCTGGTCATGCATTTTGGATAATTCCAGGGCTGTGCAACAGCATACTGCCATAGTCATAATATTTGCAGCCTTTATAGGCAAAAATGCAAGCTAACAATATCGCTACTACCTCCTAAAAATGAGCGTAAATGGAGCGTCAACAATTGTTGGTTTTGGAAGTAGGGTAATTGAATGGGGACGTGGTCGGTGCTATCCATGTCCAACCTACTGTCAGCCATTGTCGGCAAAAGAGTAAACCACACAGTCACCGCCGCATTCTGGAAATGATCGTCAACGGAGTGTCAACGATTTTTGACTGTGCATCTTGGGTAATCTGACTGGCGATTCCTTTGTAATCATGCATAAATGAGATATTGACTGCCTTTAGTGGCAAAAACAGTTGCAGCATGCTTCCAGCTCCATCCTGAAAATGAGCATCAATGGAGTGTCAAGCATCATTGGTCTTGCATCTTGGCTAATCTAAGTGTTGCAATGTAGTAATAATCCATACACAATGTTATGGCCGCCTTTCCATGTGAAACAGTGCGTGACATAGAAGGTACCGCATCAAAATACTGAGCATCAACGCCGCGTCAACAATATTTGGTCGTGCATATTGGGTAATCAAGGCTTTACCCAGATAAATCGGCTCATAACAGAACAATTGACTGCCTGTATAACTAAAAATACACCATACAGCAGGAGAAACACAGATTCCAAAATGATCAATGTCGCAGAGTGCAAAACATGCAAAAAGAGATTATCCGCTGTTGAATACCTAATTTTGTTAATATACAATTATCGAACTGCAAAAACAAGAGCATTATATAAATTTACAGATGGACTGGCTGAGTGGCCCAGTAACAACCCGCCCAATCCAGACGGGCTGGGAGATTTCCATCGAACCATGCCTGAATTGACAGTTCGGGATGATTGACAACCCGGGCAGCCTATTTGGCAACAGTTCTGTTCTGACCCTGACGCGGACCCGAGGTTACGGTCAGGAACTGGCCCTATCACTAACCCACCGGAAGCACAGTATCTCTATTCACACATGGACCTGATGGGGAACCAACTAACGATCCACTCATCCCAGACAGGTAGGAAAATGTTCATTACATCGTACCTGGATGGACTGTTCAGGTTTATTGACGACCCAGACTGCCAAATTGACGTCACTTCCATTCTTACCAGGACCCGGGCCCAAAGTAACGGTACTGAACCATTGCTAATATTATTGGCGTCCAATGATGGCCGGATCAGTCTGTTCGTTACAATAGGACCAAGCCCCATTGTCCAGTTTCTTTCTTAGTGTCTTGGTTATCCGGTAGCAGTCATTCAGGCAGTGTCACTATGTCACTCTTCTGCCGCAACTACTGCCGCTGCGTCTGCTCGCACATTGAGCATCCCGGAGTCTCCCTCATCTTCTGTGATGCCCTTTAGCAATGCTCCCAGCAACCCTTGATTGTTCCCAAGTCGTATGGTGAATGCCTGGACTGCTTCCTCACCAGCTAAGAGATGATCAAATGCAGTAGCCTTCAGTAGTTGCATGTCAGGGGGAGGCTCATAATTTGAGTTGTCTTCACCGCGTGCTGGCAGAGGACTTATGCAATCTGCTTCTGCAATCTTCGCCTGTTGCAGCCCATTTAGCGTTCGCAGGGCTATGAATGACCAGATTGTCCGGTCCATGTGCTGGTTCCTCGCCTCAAACGATGTCAAGCCCAAGACTACATCATATGCCATCATTCGAACCACTACAACCTGCGATTTATCAACCACTCTATGCTGTTCAAAATACTGAACCAAGAGACTTCCCTATTGGCTCTCCTTTGCAGACATAATCACCTCGCGATTGAGACCTGGGGTGGAGTTGAATGCTGGTTCGTGTGGCAGTGTCAGTTTCCTTAGCAGGCTCAGTGACATAAAGATGCTGGTTGCACAGCAGTCAATTAGTGCTTTGACTTGCTGCATGATGCCATGTATATTCTGTACAAGCACTGCATGGATGATATGCGCCAAATCCGGTCTCTCTGTGCTGCATAGATATTGGCATAACGTCAGTGTCCGCTCTGCCAGAATAACTATAGATTATAAGGAAATTCAGTTAAGTTATATGTAATGCAAAGTTGCAAATAAGTCACAGTTTCCCAGGTTCTCCAATCCAAACTCAGTATCGTTCAGCCTGTTCCGCCAAGTTAGATATCTAGACAGGTAGTCTATTCTTTTGCTGCTGCATATCAAATGACTTTTGGCAGATGATATGTTTCGCATCATAGCTGCTGTTACTGCAGCAGTTCTGCGCTTGTCGGTTCTACTTGCTGTATGTGGTACAGCCATAGATTAATTTGGTCCCGGCTGCAGGGGCAGGTGCATGGCCGGTTCGCCTTTCGCCTTTTGTAGACTTGTTTTGAAATCCTCTTCACAGGTGATATGTTGGCACGGGTACCCCCTGTGGACTTATTCAACTTGGCAGATTGTGATTCACCGGTGCCGGATTGATCGGAGTTTCCGGAAGTACTGAGATTGCCCGGAGTTTGGTCCACTGGTTCTGAGATGGAATGTTGGAAATTATGTATCTTCTCGCCATCTTTCTGAGAGTCACCTTTTTGCCTTTGCTTTGGCTGTCCTTCGCGCTTGTTGTGGTCTGGTTGAAACACCGAGGCCGCTGCACACTTGAAGAGTTGGTTGAGTGTGTCCAACCTATCTTTGACACTGGAGATCCAATGTCTGACTTTCATTTTATCTACATGTCAGGGGCCCGCCCATGCCATGTTATGTAGGACCATTCGGTACATTATAAGGCTCCAGCTGGCTTGCCACAAATTAGCTTTCAAGTGGTTGGCATAAACTCGCACTCATTTGTTCATAGTTGCTGGCATTCCTGCATGGCATGTGTTACTGAAGTGACACTTCTATCAGTATCTGCATATATCGTTTGAAGCTTGTTCGCGAACACTTTGAAATTTTCTAGACCAGAATCCTTGGCTTTTGGAGGGATGCTAGTAGTGTCAGCTACTGTTCCGGGTTACCTGGCTTGGGTCTGGGTTGGAACCAAACGCAAGGCCACAGTCCAGGTCACGAACCGCCCAGCAACCCAACCTGGTGACTCTTGGCGGCCCAAACGCAGACCCAGACCCATGAACCTGCGGGTTTGGCCGGATTTGGCTAGACCTGTTGGTTCCAATCTCCGGATCTGCGTTTCAGTTTTCACATTTATGGTCGCATTCGGATATGCTACTGGTAATTGTAAAATGTTGATATTGGTACATCATGCTTTATTTTCAATGCATTGGCCACCTTAGTAATCGAAATGAATAGACACACCTGGCCTAGCATATCCTGAAAATGAGCGTCAACCGAGCATCAATGATAGTTGGTAGTGAATCTTGGGTAATCTGGGGGGCGACAGATTACACATAGCCATGAACAAATTATCGGCCAGCTTTATAGCCAATAGAGAAAGCGAAACGCTCCGTACCCAATCTTGAAAATGAGCGTCAACAGATCATCAATGATTATTGGTCTTGCATGTGTGGTCATATGAGTGGTGTTTGATCCCAATCATTCATAGACAAGGAGATGGCAGCCTTTATAGGCAGATAGGGACGGGATATTCCCGCCACCTCCTCCGGGACGGTAACAATGTATATCATTTACAAAGCTCCCACTTAGTATTCTTGGACCTTGCAGCATACAATGGCATTCAGAATGATGTATATAGACCATAATGGCCACATTGTGCTGTGATTGACCATGAGGGCAGGCCAACGATCGTTGACACTCCGTTGACGCTCATCTTCAAGATGGGGCACGTAGCTTTTCTCTTGCTCTTTTGCCCATGAATGCAACCATAATTTGTCTATGACTGTCTGCAATCTGTCGCACCCCATATCATCCAAAATACATGACCAATAATTATTGACACTGCGTTCATGCTCATGATCAAGATGGAGCAGGGAGGGTATCCTAATCCATTTTGCCTATTAAGGCAGCCAATGATTCCTGTGTGAGTGGCTACAACCGATCAGCGGTGCAATTACCGGAGACACGTGACGAAAAATTTTTGATGCTCAGTTGACGCACATTCCCAAGATGTAAGGCCGTATCCGTATATGGCCGCGTACGTGAGTATATGGAAAGATACGGTTGCACACGTGGATGTGGTAATATAATAGAGTAGTTGATAGGTAAGAATATCGCTGGCGATCTCAGAGAGATCGCGAGTCCTCTATATAAGGTTGCGGTTACCCGGCCCTGGACACGTCCGTGCCATTGGCGAGAACCTTATCTAGAGTGCCATTACATCATCCCCCCCTTTAGGAGCAGACCCCCTGGGCTGCCACATACGTATATATAATAAGAGAAACCCCACAAAGGAAATAAAACCGATGCGTACGCCTCCGCACGACTGAATATGTCCCACAACCGATCAGTGCCCTATGAGCAGCCTCACGGCGGATTCCGTGCACGGGGAAACTCCTCCTCCACTTGACTTGTCTCCGGAGCTGGTAAAACCCGTGCCGACGCCATTTATACCGGCCCGAAATCCATAAGAAAGTAAGAGTAAAACCCCTGTAGAAAAATGTCCAATCCCACTCCTCCAAGTCCAATCATCGTCGAGGCTTCCTCGGATGTTCTCGATGAAATTCGTCGACCAATTCCTGCGCATTCCCGAGATTCTCCGGAGGATCCCAGCTAGTCCGTACGTAACTGTAACCCGCCTATTGTACGAGATAATGGAGCTTCCGGTAGCGTCGTTTAGAGTCGAGGATCCGGTCAACTTCCCATTCGTCAGAGTCGTCGACCACCGTCGGCTGCAGTTCTGATGGCGGCTGGCCGGCGGTAGGAGGTGTATAGCGGTCGAGCAACGAGACGTGGAAAACGTTGTGCTTCCGGATTGTATACAGAAGGTCTAATTTGTGAGCATTCTTATTGATGACCTTACTTACCGTGTACGGTCCTGTCCGTTTGTAATCCAACTTCTTCGACGGCCTTGTCGTCCGGAAGTGCCGCGTTGAAAGCCAGACCTTATCCCCAACCTCGAAAACAACCTCTTTGCCGCCGGCGTACTTCGTCTGATTGGCTTGAGCCTCGTGGAAGGTCTTACGGAAGGTTTGGTGAGTCTCCTCCAAGCCAGCTGCGAAAGTATGTGCTTGGATTTCCGAATTCAGGCTAGATGGTTGCTTCGGGGCCTTGAACTGCATCACCGGATGGTAGTGGTAATTCGCCCAGAATGGAGTCATGCTTGTAGATGCGTGTATCGCGTTATTGTAAGCGAATTCCGCTAGCGGCAGGAGTTCGACCCAATTGTCCTGGTCGTAGTTGCAGAAAGCCCGGAGATACTGCTCCATCGTCTGATTTTGACGCTCTGTCTGCCCGTCTGTCTGTGGATGGAAGGCTGTCGAGAGCCGATGGTCAGTACTCAAGTGAGAACATAACCGGGTCCAGAATCGGCTTGTAAACTGGGTGCCGCGATCTGTAACTATGTTGTCCGGGACGCCGCGCTTGCAAATGACGTGTTCAAAGAAGAGCCGGGCCAATTCCGGCCAGTCGATATCCTTCCGGCACGGTAAGTAGATTGCCATCTTTGTCAGTCGGTCCACAATGACGAAAATCCCGGTGTAGCCCGATGCCGTTGACTCTGGCAAGTCAGTGACGAAGTCCATCGTGACGACTTCCCATGGCAGTGATGGTGTCTCCAAGGGCATGTTGATCCCGTGCCTGGCGTGCCGAGGTGCTTTGATTTGGTGGCATACTTCGCAGCCGCTGACATACTTACGTACACGCGTGTCCATTGCTGGCCAGTAGAAATCCCTAGATACCAGCTCAGTAGTCTTAAGAGTTCCAAAATGACCGGACTCAGGGTTGTCATGGAATAGACGTATCACTTTTCCGCGTAGAGAATCGGTCGCTGGAACGTATATCCTCCCCTCGTAAGTCAAGACTCCCGCGACGACTTTCCATTGGTTCTCCTCTTGGGCGGTATCTGTGCCGTCTA
>Ga0307512_10002006_pt1 | contig 27060 bp, 8 predicted proteins | sample 14_EM_MG_FD_200267 | JGI IMG/M metagenome (GOLD analysis project Ga0307512, IMG submission 200267) | Populus trichocarpa ectomycorrhiza microbial communities from riparian zone in the Pacific Northwest, United States - 14_EM | ecosystem: Host-associated > Plants > Roots > Unclassified | place... | reverse complement strand
TTTATTGATATATAAATATAGTTTGTTGTTGTATTATATAATATATCACTATTTTGAAGTTATTATTTTTTTAATAAAATAACTTTAAATAATAATATATACCTATTTTATTATATTTTTTAAGTTTAAGTTAACCTAGACTTTTACAGATATAAAAATTTTAATAAATCTATTAAAAAAATAAATTTATAAATTTTAGTTATACATCTCACCTGTAAAGATTCTTTTAAATAAAAATAAATAAATAAATAGGATTTTGTTTTTAATATAAAGTTGTATTTTTATTAATTATTTATCTTTTACATAAATAATTAATAAAATTTACTTTGATAAAGTAAAAATTAACAAATTATATTAAAAAGTGTACAAAAATAAATAATAATTATTCATTAATATATTTCTAATATATTTTTCTAAATAGTTTATATTGTAACAACATAAAAAACTTAAAAAAATTATCAAAACAGAAGGAATATAACTGCTTATTAAAAAATAATTACTTTTTACTTTTATTTAATATTAATATTATATTAAATAATATAAATAGGCTATAAATAGTAATATTTTTTATATGTATCTATCTACACTAAATATACATATAAATTATATTAAGTAACCCTAACTTAAATAGTATAAATTAAATAAGCTAAGGGTTAAATTTAAACTAACTTTTATTTTGATTAATAACTTATATAAGTTATTAATCAAAATAATTGACCTTATAAAACTATAACTTAATTAAAAAAATTTAATTAAACTAATGATGTACACTATGCCGTTAGGCTATTTTAAAAAATTACTCTTATATTTAAGCTAATTTAAATTTTAGAAGATTAAATTGATTACTTTAATCATAAATAATAAAAATTAGAATAATAAAATTATTATTAATATAGCTTTTTCTATACATAATAACTTATTTCTCCTTATATTTTATTTTTAAACACTACTTCCATTACAGGAATCCTAGAAATAGATTATTAAATAATATAATAGATAAGGGCTTAAATTGAGTAGTAATTTATAAAATACTAAATTTTTAAAAAATATTAATCTAAAAATTTATAATATACCCTTTTCATTTGTTTAAATCTATAAAATTATAATATTTAATTTTACAAAACACTATGAAAAAGGAAGATAATTAAATCTTAATTTTTAATCTGATTTCAGGAATATAAAAGTAAGCTAATCTAAGAATAGATGAAGAGGAGTAGACTCTATTTAGTATGGTTTTTACTACTAAATAATAAAGAGCAATAATTCCAAATAAACTTTTAAATTAAGCTAACGTAATAATACTGTTACTACCTGGCCCTTAATTCTACCCCTATCCTTTTTTTTTTTGCTTTTAATTATATTTAAACTATTTAAATAATAATCTAAATTAATTAATTAATTTAATATTGACTCTTTAACATATAAATTATATACCTTAAAATAGTATCAATAATTAGGGTGGCAAAATTTAATTCACTTAATATTTTTATAAATAAAAATATTACTTATTTTTTATTACCCGCTCTTGAAATATTTAACTTTTCAAAACTATTTCTATACAATTTATAGTATATTACCATTGTTTTATTATATAAATTATATAAACAATTTATAAATAATATTTTAAAATAGAATTTTAAATGATTATGTGTAATTACAATAATGTAGAATTAATTTAAGTATTAATACTTCACTAAAGTTAGAAAATAAGATGAGGCATATTTTTATATTCGTTTTATTAAAAAAATTGTAAATATAAAAAAAATAACTTCTATTATAAATACTATTATTTTTATTTATAATTTTTTATCTTTTTATTCTTTCTTTTACTTTTTACCTAGACTAAATATCTCAAGAATTAAACAAAATATTAATTAAAATAATTATTTTAGTTTGAGACTAGGCAAAAGTGTTTAGATTTGTGAGCTATATAAAAAATTAATAGTACGATTCTATTAATACCTTAGTTTAGTAAAAAGTAAAGTAAATTAATAAATCCCTTTTTTATAGTGGGTTTATTTTTTCATATATGTTAATCATATATCTTAAATTTATTTTTATGGTGATTACACTTGTTGAATTAATTTTTTTAAATCAATAAAAATTTTAACTAGTGAGCAACTGAACCATAAGGTCAAACATAAACGATAGCAAATAAAGCTAATCAAACTACATCAACAAAATGTCAATAGATTATTCCTGATTCTGCACCGGCATGGTGTGTATTAGTTGTTTGATAACTTAATAATTTTAAATAAGCAACAAATAACATTAAAGTACCAACTATAACATGCATACCATGTAATCCTGTACTACAGAAAAAAGCAGAAGAATAAACACTATCTGAAATGTTAAAAGATGATTGATTATATTCAAAATACTGGAAACCAGTGAAAATTGAAGCTAAAATTAATGTAACAATAAATCCGTAAATAGCAAATTTTCTTTCTCTACCAATAAAAGAATGATGACCTAAAGTTATATATGATCCACTTCCTACTAATAATAATGTATTTAATAAAGGAATAGCTCAAGGTTGCATAGGTTCAATTCCCATTGGCGGTCAGTTACCTCCTAATTCGATAGTTGGAGATAGAGCTGAGTGAAAATAAGCTCAGAATATACTTAAAAAAGCAAAAGCTTCACTTACAATAAATAATTCAATAGCTATCATATGGTGTTTTTTAACTTCTTTTGTATGGTAACCCAAATGAGATGATTCAGTATTAACATCAACAAATCATAATACCATTGATATGAATACTAGACTTAATCCTAAAGAGATTAATAATCCACCTTTACTATATCCGTGGAAAGAAGTTACGGCTCCTATTGCAGAAGCAAATAATGAAAAACTAGTTAATAAAGGTCAAGGTGATCTATCAACTAAATGAAAAGGATGTTTTTGATAGGCTTTTATTAGATTATATAAATCATGTTTTCCATTATCAGTTAACATTGTTAACATATTTTTATATGATGAAGATAAATTAGATTGAGTAATATTAATAATTTAATTTAAATAAAAAACTATCAAGATAAAAATATATGTTATAAATAACTTTTGATATTCTAATAAAACTGATTATTTAGATTTTATAAAAATAAAATTATAATCTTATTTCTTCAATAATGACTGTAATCAGCGTAATATCCTCATAGTTAGAAAAAAAATTAATGGGTATAAGATTGAGAGGAGAGAGATTAAATTAAGTGTTATTTTTAAAAAATAACGCTAGAATAATTTTTTAACAAACGTTAAAAAATAGGGAATAATATAATAAAGTTTTTAATTTATTTTTCAATAAATATTAAAGTTGTATAATATTTATTATTATATAGGAGCATAATCAAAAGTTATTAATATACAAGGTATTAATAAAATAAAAGCTACAGCTACAGGTAATAAATTTTTTCAACATAAATCAATTAAATTATCATATCTCAATCTAGGTAAAGCCGCCCTAAATCAGACAAAAAGAAAAGTAAATATACATGTTTTTAAACCTAAATTTAATGCTTGTATATTAAAAATTAAACTATTATCAAATAAATGAGTTAAGGAGTAACCACCTAAAAAAAAAAATGAAGAAATTGAACTAAATAGTACAATAGAAGAATATTCACCTAAAAAAAAATAAACAAATGGTACAGAACTATGCTCTGTCATGAAACCCGAAACTAATTCAGATTCAGCTTCTTGTAAATCGAAAGGTGTTCTTGAAGTTTCAGCTAAAATAGATATAAAATAAAATAAAAATACACCTGGAATAGCAAAAATAAATCAAATATTTTGTTGAATTTTAGCAAATTCATCGTAATTGAAAGTACCGGCCATAATTACTAATATTAAAACAGCAGAACTTAATATTAATTCATAGGATATCATGGCAGCTGTCGATCTTAAAGAACCTAAGAAAGCATATTTTGAATTTGCAGCTCACCCAGCCAGTAAAATTCCATATACCCCAAGAGAAGATAAAGCTAAGGAAAAAAGTATACCTAATGATAAATCACTTAAAGCTAATCCTTGTCCAAAAGGTATGATAGCCCAACCTAATAAACTAAAAATTAGAGTAGAAACAGGAGCTAAAATGAAAATAATTTTATTAGCTTGTGAAGGTATAATATTTTCTTTTAAAATTAGTTTTAAAGCATCACTAAAAGGTTGAAGAATACCGTATAGTCCTACAATGTTAGGTCCTATTCTTCTTTGATGAGCAGCTAATTGTTTTCTTTCTATTATTGTCATAAAAGCAACTGCTAATAAAGCACAAATTTCAACTACTAATACGTTAGCTAAATTTAATCAAGATTCACTGATACTAAAAGTAATTAGATGGTTATCAAGCAACGATAATGAAAATTCTATATAAGTAGTCATAAAAGTATAAAAGTATAAAGGTATAAAGGTAAAATATTATTTAGTAATTTTTTTTTCAATATAATAGTATTGGTTTTACTATTAATTGACTTATTATAAGTTAATTATAATTTTATATTATAATTTAATTATAACTTATTTTTATTGAAATATTTAATTACTCAAAAAAGTAATCAAATAAGAACACCCTAACCCTAGTAAAATATATAATATTAAAAAATATTATATTTTACACCCTCACTAGATTATTGTATAAAACAAATTTCTAATTACATAGTACTTTTGAAGTACTCCTAAACTAAAAATAAATACCTTCTTAAAAAATAAATTTTTAAGAAGGATATGATTAATTATAAATAAGCTTGGTTAATTTTAACTAAAACTTATTAATAGTATTATTTATACTTATAATAAAAATTTATTAATTTTAAAGTTTCTTTTAAAGGATAATAAATAATAATTAATGAAAAAATTAAAGTTAAAAAAGAATATAAAAAAGGTATTAAATTAAATAATGATTGTAAAAAATCTAAATATGATTCATTTAAAAAATCATAATATTTCAAATTAAATAATTCATTTTGGTTATTTAAATTTATTTCTTCAGTTGAATTTTCAAAATTAATTATTTTTTTATCTTCCTCAACATTTATTTTCTGATTAGTATTATTATTATCGTTATTAGAAGTAGGATTATTAGGTACTGAAAAAATCCCAGGATTAACCGGATTATTATTTCTATTTAAAATACTTAAAATAATACTAGGGTTAGAACCAATACTTAATCTCTCTAGCACTTCTATTACATCTCCTTGTTTATGAGTTCAACTTTCATATAGAGGACCTTCTACAATATTTCTAAATTGAGCTTCAGAGCTAATTCTACTTAAACTTTGAAATAATTCATCATTATTACTTTTTGGTAAATTTGTATTATGTAAATTATTTGCACAAGTTACTACATAATAACTTTGTCCATTACCCAATTTAAGTCAATCAGGTAACAATCTTAATGAATCAAAAACGGGTCAATCTCCTTCATGAGTATTACTGTCTAAAAGTCGAGAATATTGTTCTTTTGAAAGTTGTTTAGCCTCAAAAACAGTAGAATTAAATGTTAAGTTGGGAGATGTATCACTATCGGAACTTTGCACACTCATGGCTGAGCCTGGTCTAGATGGAACTTCCATAGTATTTAAAAAATAACCGGGATTAATGACTGTAGGTGTGGGTATTTGTGGTAAATGTTCTTCAGCCATAGTTTGTTGTTGTGGATGTGGTTGAACAGGTCTTAAGGGAAATAAAGAACTTATTCCTGATAAAAGTGGATTGTCTTGCCGCGGTTGAGGATTTTGATTTGGAGTAGAAAGTCATATTCCAGGATGTGGTTGATTTAATTGTTCCTGTCTGGGTTGAATCGCAGGTAATCAAGTAGAATGTTGCGAAACATTTTGTTGTTGAGCCTGAGATTGAGATAATGGATTTAAATTTCCATTATTTTGAGGAGAATATATATTATCCGGAGTATTAGGATAAATGGGTGTTTGCGATAGACCTGGACCTAGTATTGGTTGATTATTTGTTTGTGGTTGAGGGTTTATATTAGGTGTTGGGTTAAACACTACATCTCAAAAGCTTTTACGATTTCCATTTCCATTTTCTGATAATAATAAGGCACTTGAATGAAAATTACTTTTTTGTAAATACATAGATTTATAATTAAGATTTTGTTTATTAAACATGATAGAGTTAGACAAAGAATTATTATAATTGTATTTATTTTTTGTCGATGTTTTATTTACATTTATACTTTCAATAATTTGATTATTGTCAAATATTTTGTTTTCAGATTGATTTATTTGTTTAGATTCAGGATTACTTTTAGATTTTAGATTAGATAACTTAATAGCTCCTGTTCCAATTTCAAATACGAATCCAATTGTCAATATACCAAAAAATATTAAAGCGATAGTAAATCCATAAAGACCTACATATTGTAAAGATGTTGCTAATGGTAATAATAATACTATTTCTAAATCGAATAATAAAAATAATAAAGCAATAACGAAAAAATGAATATGAAATTTAGTTCTAGTTTGTCCATGTATAGAATCATATCCACATTCATAACTAGAATTTTTAGCTTCATCTGGTTTATGAGATGCTAAAAATAAATTTAATGCTAATAAAATAACAGCTAAAATAGGAACAAAGATAAATAAAATAATTAAATTAGTCATAATAAAATTTTAGGTAAAAAATCCTCATAAATGTAATGAGAGTACTCCCGTACTACTTAATATAATAGATGGTTTTAAAACAAATAACATAATAAATATAGTTAATACTGATATTATACTACAAATATTAGATGTTATAACTAGGACATAAGGTAATACTTTGTTTTTAAAGGTATTTCCTGAAAAATAATATCCTAATAATTCTTCTAATTTGTTTAACTTAGAAGAAGAGATTTTATTTACTACAATATTTCCATTAATTTCATTAATTAAAGGTAGTGTAGTATTATTATTTAAATTTGAAATATTTGATTCTTCCAAATTTATTTTGATTAATTTTAAATAATAAGATGCACTAATAACACTAGTTATTATGGCTACTATACTAATAAAATAAAAATTACTTTGAACTGCTGCATATAAAGTAAATTGTTTAGCAAAGAATCCTAATAATGGAGGTATACCTGCTAAAGAAAATAAACAGATAATTAAACTAAAACTTAAAAAAGGATTTTTATATAATAAACCTTTTATTTCACTTATATATCTTACATCTGTTAATATATTTTTTTCTGATAAATTATTATCAGGTTGGTATAAATTTCTTTTTAAAATATAACTTAAACTTAATAAAATTAAAAATATATTTAAATTAGTAATAGTATATTGAACAATATAAAATAATAAAGAATCTATAGAATGAGAACTTTTAATAGCTAAAGCTATCAAAATAAAACCTATATGACTTATAGTACTATAAGCTAATAATCTTTTTATTTTTAATTGAGATAGACCTACTACAGTTCCAATTATTAAAGATAATAAACCACTTAATATTAATAAAAGTTTAATACTATTATTTCATGATAATACACTTTCTACGTAAAAATAATCTAAAGATGAATTTGCTGAAATATAAACAGCAGGACTATAAAATTGGAAACATAAATCTAATAATAAAATTATTATAGATAATTTAGGTATAATAGTTAATCAAGTTGTTATAATTGTAGGTGTTTCATCATAAACATCAGGGCTTCAATTATGTAAAGGAGCAGCTGCTATTTTAAATAATAAACCTACAAATATCAAAATAAATCCTAAATTAATTCCAGTTAATTCTAATGCTTCTTGATTATCTGTGTTACCTAATTTTAATAGTGTTCCTCCTAATTGATTAAATGACATAACATTAGATTCTGAAGGTGAATTTATATAAATATTATTATATAATATATTATTTAAACTACTTATTAATTCTAAATCAGTTAAACCACTGTAAGAATAAATTAAACCTGAACCTAATAATATAATAGAAGAAGATAAACCACCTAATAAAAAGTATTTTAAACCAGCAGCTGTAGATGATTCAGAATTTTTATATAAAGTAGCTAAAACATATAAAGCAAAAGATTGTAACTCAATACTTAGATACATAGAAATTAAATCATTAGAAGAAATTAAAAAAGAAGAACCTAAAGCACTAAATAATACTATAATAGAATAATCTGTTTTTTCTTCGGAGTCTTTAATTAATTCTGATCCTTGTTCTCCATTTGTTAAATTAATATTATATTTATTTTTTATTTGAGATATAAAATTATTACTAATATATCCTAATAAAAAATAATTTAAATGAATTTTAATTCATTCTAAATTATTTTTTTTTAATAATTCTAATTTATAATAAGATAAAATTTTATTTTCTTTTCATATTAAATTATTAAAATCAAAAAGCATACCTGGTCTATTTCAAATATTTATATTTTTATCTATTTTATAATCATTTAAATTATTAGGCATAGCATAGCTAGTAGTATTTATACTAGAATAATAATTAGATAAATTATTAGGTCTTATAGCTAATAAAATTAATCCACCAACCATAAAGATTAAAGTTTCTATCATAATTGATGTTTGTGTAATGTAGAATAAACCGCTAAATAGGCCTATACCCGATCCAATTGACTGAATGTAAAAAAAGTTAATATTTATTAACCCTGAGTATATGAACACTATAGCTACAATTCTACTAAATAAGTACGAATCCACGATTTGCAAACTTATAATTTTATCTTCAGTTGCCGATTTAACAGCCGAAAGTGTATTAAAAATTTTTCCAAATGAAATATGATTATTGTCAGTATTCAGGGATTTATTTGTTTCACTTGATTTAACATCGTCTGATTTAGGCGAGCTTAAAAAATCAAGAGGTGAAAAACTTAAAAAAGAGACTTTTTTAGAGATGTTATTAAAAGCTTTTATTGCAATTAAAAATATTAATGATATAGTAATCATTGTTGCTGAAAAAATGTGTAATTATAATATAATTTATATTACAGGATAAAAATAATAATACACAATTACTCTTAAAATAATAAAAATATTATCCTTATTATTAGAGTGTTTTAATATCCTTGGTGTTTTTATAATTATAATGTACTAAAGATATTTACTTTTTTATATTTTAAATTTCAATTTTAAATATTAATTAAAATTAAAATTATATTACTTTAAGATTTATTTAACATTATAATTTATATATTATAATATAATTTAAAGTTAAAAAAAAAGGTTAAAAAAATAAACAAAAAAAATACAAATATAATTTTTTTGTTACGAGTAAAGAGACTTGAACTCTTACGGTCTAATACCATGAGCACCTAAAACCCATCTGGCTACCATTTCAGCATACTCGTTTTTAATTTTTATTAATTCTGTAAGATTTTTAGCCTAAAATTTTCGATATAACAAAAATAAACCTAAGTGAGCTTTTGATAAAATTTACAATATAATGAATATTTACAAAAGAAATTATATGATTTTATTAGGGATAAGAAAGATTCGAACTTTCAAGCTCAAAGAGCCCAGCAATTAGCAATCGCTTTATCGTACCAATGAAGATTATCCCGGTTTTAATTATAAAAAATTTTGTTATTTTTAAGTATAAATTGATACTTAAAAGTACAAGAACGAGGTGATTCGAACACCTATCAAAGATTTTGGAGATCCCTATACTAACCGTTATACTACGTTCTTAAATTAACTATTTACTTTTATTTAAAGTATTTATGTATAAAATATATTCTTATAATATATTAATAAGATTATTTTTATTTTTTAATAGTAAGCGTTTATTTTCACTTTTTTATCATAAATCAAACTGATAACTATAACTAAAAATCAATTTATGTTTTCAATAATTAGAACAGCTATATATAATTTATATATAATTTAAAATTATTAAAGGTAGGGTTAATATTAAAATTATTTAATAAATAAATAATTTATTTTTTATATTTTAGAATAAATTCTATAATATTATGAAATATAATACATAGTTAACTTAATTTATATTAAATTTTTAATTAATGTAAGTATATAGCATCTTTTAAATAACTACAAGTTAATAATGTAAATACAAAAGCTTGTATGAAAGATACTGCTATTTCAAGTACAATTAAACCTAAGAAAATAGAAAAAGGAATAAGTGTTAATATAGCTACAATAAACCCACTACTAAATAATTTAAATAAGAAAGTAGATAAGATTTTTAATAATGTATGTCCTGCTGTTAAATTGGCAAATAGTCTAACCCCTAAACTAATAGCTCTGGCTAAATAAGACACAGTTTCAATTAATACTAATAAAGGAACTAAAGCTAAAGGTGTACCAGCTGGTATAAAGAATGAAAAAAAGCTTACTTTATGTAAATATAAAGCTAATGTAGTTACCCCTAAAAAAATTGTAAATGATAATCCTAAACACATAACACCACTTGTTGTAGTACCAAATGAATAAGGAATATTAGAGATTAAATTACTAATTAATACATAAAAAAAAATAGAGTAAATAAATGGAAAATAAATATTTGCTTTTGATGATCCACCTATTTGGTCATTAACCATACTTTTTAAACTTTGATATGAAGCTTCTATACCTAATGATCAATTATTATGAACTAAATAATTTTCATTATTAGATAAATAATGTAGACCAACTATTACAATTGTCATAAGAATTATATACAAAGAAAAATTTGTTAAAGTTAAATTTAATTCAGAAAATAAAGGAGAATTAAAATTAATTAAATTAGTTACTTCAAACTGACCTAATGGAGAGTATAACATAAAATATTGTTTGATTTTAAAAAATAAAGGCAATATTAATATATATTTAATATTATTCTTTTATTTTTTTTTAACAGGTTTTATTTATAGATATTAGTCTATAAATAATTTAAATTAAATTTTTATTTAATTACTTAATAAATAATTTATATTTTTTTTATAAATCTATATTATACAATAATAGATTATTTTCTAGAGAGTTAAGGGTAAAATCAGAGACTCGAACTCTGAGCCACGTTGCCACAAAACGTTGTTTTACCGGTTAAACTAATTTTACCGTGGTATATTTCCCTATTTATCGATTCTTATCAGAATTGAACTGATCCTTGCTTCGTGAAGGGAAGCTGTACTACCGATATACTTAAGAACCTTAAATTTTATATTTTATAGATTTAGTTAACACTAAATTTTCTATTTTTATAAAATTTTTACTTAGAGGTTTAATTTATTATTTTACCTCAAAAATTTATTTCCTCTAAACTAAAGAATTATTTATTCTTTTTTAGAACAATATAATATAAATGGTTAGAGGGATTACATAAATAATATATTAAAAATAGCGAAATCCGGAGTCGAACCTAGATCTTTCAGCTCATGAGGCTAACGTGCTATCCTATACACAATATCGCTCCTTACTCTAATTTAATAAATTTATTTTTTGTATTTAATTATTTTAAAAGCAAACTGAAGGAAACACATAAAGTTTAACTAATAAGGTATTAAAATTATATTAAATAAACCTTTAAATTTTAAACTCCTATATTAATTATTTAATATAATTAATGTAAAAAATTTAGTTAAAATAATTAAAAGAATAATTAATTTAATTTATTAGATTTACGAACAAAGAGACTTGAACTCTTAAGGAATTACTTCCACTTTTGCTTAAGAAAAGATTGTTTACCAATTTCAACATGTTCGCTCATAAATAATAATTAATTTATGTATACTATATTAAAATATAAAATGATATATGTAAATTAAGCCCAAGAAGATTTGAACTTCTATTACACCTCTATCAAAGGTGCATTCTAAACCGATTGAATTACAGGCTCTCCATAAAATAATTTTTAAATTATTTTATAGTTACTACATATTAGATATTCATAAACATAAGTATATGTGTTATATTTATAATAAAAATATATAATTTATAATAGGGTTAAATAATAAATATAAAAAATTAAATAAACCTAATATAAATGTAATTTTTTTTTAGCTAAAAAATTAAAAAAGTTATAGATATTTACAATAAATAAATTAAAAGAATAATTATCCACGATTAGACTCGAACTAATAACAAAGATGTGGAAGATCCCTATTATACCAATTTAACTACATGGACTTGTACATTTAATTTTTATTGATTTTTTTTTCTAATTATTTTTAGTTATATATAGGGTTTAAAATATTTATTTTATAAAAAATATATAATATATTATATAAATTAAAAATAAATACTGTTACCTATTTTTTAGAGAAATGAATCTTTATCCTTATTTAAAAATAATGAATATTAAAAAGATTATTCTTCTAATTTAAAAACTAATATATATAATTTAGCAATGCTAAACTATATTTTTTTGCTTTTTTTCTATTAATAATAATTTATTATAATAAAGTTATTATATAAAAATATTAAGAATATAATACTAAGAAACCTACCATTAAGGCAAATAATCCAGTAGCTTCAGCTAAAGCGAATCCTAAGATTGCGTAACCGAATAATTGTGATCTAATTTGAGGATTTCTAGCAGTTGAAGAAATCAAAGATCCGAAAATAATTCCAATACCAGCACCAGCACCGATTAATCCTGAACAAGCTAATCCAGCTCCAATATATTTAGCAGCAGCTAACATTTTAAAATAAATAAAATAAAATAAATCTAAAAACATAAAACTTATTATTTGTAATTGATTATTTAAATATTAAATAAAAAAATAATCCCTTATTTATCTAATTATTAAAAAAATAGATTTGTGAGTTTTAAATAAAATATATATAATTAGAATACATATTAAATTATCATTTTTAATACTCTTATAAAATATATATATTAATAATATATATATTTTTTATTATGAATACTTTTAATTATTATTTAAATATATTATACCAATATAGAATTATATATAATAAATACTTTATTTTATGGAGGGTTTATATCTTATAAAACAAGATTAATATGTATTTTATTTTTAGATTTAATTAATAATTAATTTATCCTTTTTAGGTTTTTCGATATTAAATATATCAAATAAATTATAAAACAGATTTTAGTCATAATAAAAAATTAGGTGATTGAACAGCTTCAACAACAATAGGCATAAATCCATGTCATACTCCGCAAATTTCTGAACATTGACCATAATAAACCCCTTCTCTTTCAGCTAAGAATGAAACTTGGTTCAATCTTCCTGGTACACAATCTAATTTAAGTCCTAATGAAGGCACTGCTAATGAATGAATTACATCAGCACCTGTAACTACAAATCTAACGTGGCAATCAACAGGTACTGTTAATCTATTATCTACATCTAATATTCTAAATTGTCCTAATTCAAGATCAGATTCAGGTATCATATAAGAATCAAAATCTACAGAATCTCCATCATCTGTGATATAATCACTTAATTCATAAGATCAATATCATTGATGACCTACTACTTTAATTGTTAATGAAGGTTCTATAACTTCATCCATCATATATAATAATTTGAATGAAGGAAATCCTATTGCTATTAAAATAATAGCTGGTGTAATTGTTCATACAAGTTCTAACACAGTTCCGTGTGTTAAATATTTATAAGAAATTTTGTTATTTGTTTCTCTGTAATAATAAATTACTGAAAATAAAGCTCAGAAAACAGCTATACTAATAACTATTAAATAAAATCCAATAGTATCGTGTAATTCAACTAATCCCGCAAATGAAGGAGAAGCACTATCTTGAAATCCAAATTGTCAAGGTTGAGGTGCATCACTATAAACAATTTTATCTAATTCTACATTAGTTTGATTAGAAGGTAAAGTTGTTACTATATCTTCTCTTATTTTTCTTGTTACAGTTACAAGGTCACCGTTAGGTGTTCTTGTATAATGCATAGCTTTTGAAACTTCAGCTGTAAATTCTCCAGGTAATTCCGTAGGATAATAAGATTTAAATGAATATTCAACATTTCCGTAAGGGTCTGTACCTTTAAATGGGAATGTAATTATTTGTGAATCAGTTTTTTTATGTATAGTTGCAGCAACATCTGCCATTGTATCCATATCTGTATTTACAGATGCATTTATGTTTTGATCTGTAATTGTTGTTGAATTTATAATCGTATCCATATTTATAGATGGATTTATATTTGTACTTTGATTTCTAATTTCTCCTTCCATATATTAATATAAAATTATTTATTCTTTTTAATTAAAACAAGTTTACGAAAATTTATATTTTAAAATATTACTCTACTACCTTTAAAATAGTAAGAGTTTTATGTCATGAATAATATTTAAAATAATTTTCTTTTTTTTCTTTTTGTTTTATTGCCTTTATGGTTTTCTTACATAAAATGTATGTAATCTTAATGGGGAAAGATTTGAACTTTCACAATTATAAATAAAAATATGTAAAAAAATATATATTTATAACTAAATTTAAATTAATATATTGATACCATTTACCCATTATAAACTTTTAATTTAAGCATTTATATTAATGTATTTTTTATTTTGATTAAAAATAAAGTTTTAACAATTAAAAATTATTTCTATTGTTAAGCATTTCCTTTTTAATGGTAAAAAGTAGCTTAATTAAAAATTAATTTTTTAATTATAATTAAACGCCTTATTGGACTTGAACCAATACTCAAATGTTTCGAAGACACACACTTTACCATTAAGCTAAAGACGCAAGAAATAAAAGTTAAAATAAACTTTTAAATTTGTAAAAGGTACTAGCTGGAATCGAACCAACTTAAAAAGTATTAACAGTACTCCGCATAACCTATCTGCCATAATACCTAAAAATAAAAATATAATTTTTATTTAAAGTTTATAAGTATTTTCAACTTATTTACACTAATTTAAAATTTTAAACATTAAAGTTGTAATAATTTAAAAATAACTAAAACACATTATATTATATTATTAAAATTTTAATAATAATTTTATTTCCTACGCTCATTAAAAAAGAATTTTAAATTCTTACAATTATAATATATATGGTAGACATGACTCGAACATGCAATTTTCTACTCCCAAAGTAGACGACTCAACCAATTTATCTTCTACCATTTATTTATTATATTATAAAATTAATATAATTATGATTATTTATTATACTTTCATAAATAATAAGAGTCAAAATACTCTTATTCTTATATAAATAAAATTATATTTTATTTAAAAATAAAAATTTTAATATTATACATATTATATAATTAAAATTTATTACTATTTTTAGTTTAAAGGTAGGGTTAAAACAATGTTAAATAATTAAAATTTATAAAAATAAATTAAAACTATAATTATTATTACTTATGTAATACTTAATTTGTTAAGTTATAAAGACTAAACTAATATTATTATAATTAATTATAGTCTATTAAACCCTACTTTTCTTTATTGAAAAAATAATTGTATAACTATGCTTAAAATTTAAACTTTAAATTATAAATTTAAAAAACTACTTATTTTTTATAGTTTAAATACAAAGGCTACACAAATAATTTAAATATGTTAATGTTATACTAATTGTATAGTATAATTTTTAAATAATTAATAATTAATAATTAATTATTAATTATTTACTAGATTTACCTGATAATTTAACAATAAATGTTTTAATAACTTGGTTAAATAAAAGTGAAGGTAAAAAAAATTTAGATATTAAATATACTAAAAGTAATAAACTAGCTAAAGAAAAAATTAATTGATTAAAATGAAAAAATGGTTCAAATTGAGGCATTTAAAAATATGTTATATGTATTCAACAATATAATAATATTGTGTAGTTTTAATAGTTTCTAAATAGAATAGTCTCTTGTTTATTAAAATTTATTTATTTTAAAAATAAAATTTTTAAAATACTCAGTTTACACCAATACATTGGCAATATTAACCTATCCTTTCCTATAATTTATTTTTTCTTACATAATTATTATGTAAGAAAAAATATAGGTTTAATAGGGATCTTTTATATAATAAAATAAAGTTAAAATAAACTTTTAAATATTCCTTCTTTATTTAAATTATTACATTCATAAAATTAAATGAGTATATAATATATATAAATTTATAATTTGAGACAACGTGGAAAATACAATAATTATATTCTAAATAATAATATTATTTAACCTTATACATTTTTAATAAATTCAACTACAAAAATTAGGGTTAAAATAATTAGTAATATAAAACATTACTAATTATTAAATTAACCCATACCTTTGTTTTTAACTATTTAATTAAATAAGTATTATATTAAGGGTTAAAAATTAATATTTTAATCCTTATTATATTCTTCTGCAACTCTATGCAAAATTTTAAATAGTTAAACTATTTAAAATTTTCTCGCTATTAATATCAATTATAACAAGAATGAATTGTGAAACTAAAAGTACCTCTTTTAGTTTTATTAACATATCTAGCGAATTCTGTAAAATTAACTTTACCCTGTGAAAATCTCCCTAAATGTTTTTTATATGTAGTATATCTAGGTATAACTCTTTGAGTTTTAAATCTACCTGCTGCTCTAAATGTAATACCAGATTTAAATGTAGGCATAGAATCACCTCTACCTTTATCTCAATTTAATCTTCTTTTATTAAATTCAATATTTTTTTTATTATTAATATCATTTTTACTAATATGATTATTGTCTAATTCCATAATTTTTTTATCATTTATAGATGTTTTATATTTTGATTTTATATTATTATTTACAATAATAGAAGTAGGTAATACATACATTATATTTTTTTTTAAATTTCCTGTTTCTATTGTCTCACCTATGTTTAATTGTTTATTTTCTATATTTTTAACATAATCTGCCGGAACATTATCAATTTTATATTTTTCGAAATTTTTAAATTTATATCAAGATTTTAATTTTTTTCCTCAAGCATACATTAATTTTTGTCCTATAATATCCGATTTATTATTTTTAAATATTTTATTATCTTCTTTTTCATTATCATTACTGTAGTTGTAATTATTATATTTATTTATAATATCATTATAATAATTTTTTTCTTCTTTAAATAATTTTTTATATTTTCTTAATACATCTTCTTCTTTAATAGCGTCTATTATGTTTTTATTATTTGTATTTAATTTCTTTCTTCTATTTCTTTTATTTAAATATTTATTTACATTAAAAGCTTTTATTTTTATTTCATTTAATTTATTATGATTAGAAATTAATTTATTTTTAATAAATTTTATTTGATTAATATCTTTCTGGTTAACAAAATTAGGCCATATAGTATTATTTTTATTATTAACACCTATTATATTTTCAATTTTTGTTCTAAAATACTTATATTTAGCTCATCCTCTTCTAATATTAGTTCTAAAATAACTATTTCTAAAAAAATTCTTAAATTTTCTATGATTATTATTTCTATTCTTTTTTTCTATGTTATTATTCTTATTTTTTGAATTTTTATTATATTTTTTTAATCAAAACATAAATTCTAATGATTTAACTCCTCTATTAAGAGTCATAACATTATATTGTTCAGATCAAGCTCTATAATATTTTAAAGTTCTAATATATTTTTTAAGTTTATTAATTTTATTTCATTTTTTAATTGTTATTATTTCGTTTAAATTTTTTATTTTATTATTAATTACATTAATATTATTATTATAATTAGTATTTATTATATTTTTTTTTAATATTTTGATTTTATTTTTTTTATAAATATCGTAACTATTTATATCTTTATTTACAATACTTTTTCTCATTTTTTCAGTTAAATATTTTGTACGTTCAATTTTATTTTTATTATATATTACAATTTTTCTATTATAATCATCAAATCTAGAATTTTTAATAATTTTTCTAATTAAATATTGAACTCTTTTTTTATTAATCATATAACCAATAAGATTAACTAAAATTCGTGTATTATTATAAGGATAATGTAATCTGATAATTTCTAAATCAATAGGTTTTTGAAAAAAATAACTTAAAATTTGACAAATTCTATTCATTTTGTTTTGAAATAAATTTAAAAAATTATTAGAGCTATAATGTGATTTTAACATTTTTATTCTAGATTTAAATTTAACTTTATTTCTTCATCTCAATCTAGCTTTTTTAAGTTTTCTTAAATTTCTTCTAAATTTAAATTTTTTAAATCTATTTCTAAATTTTCTTTTAGCAAAACTTTTACTATTGTATTTATTTTTTTTAAGTGCTTTAATAAATCTTCTTCTTAATGAAAATCCTCTAAATTGATTTTTATTTTGATTTCCTTTAATTTTTTTGATATTTATCATTTCTTTACTATTATAATTAATGAAATTTGATTTAATATTACCATTAATTAAGCTTTTCATATTTTTTTTATTGCTTTTAACCATAATTCTTCTTTTTATTCTTTTATTATCTATTATTTTATTATTGTTTCTTAATGTTATTAATCTTTTTAAAGGTTTAAATAATTTTGTATTGTTATTACTAATTAACACTAATAAATTATTTTTATATGATAAAGATGAAATAGATTTAATTTTTTTTCTTAAATTATTTAGTTTAACTTCATATTTTAATTTTTTAATTTTATCTGCTCATATTTTATCAAATTTATATTTATATATTACATTAAGTTTAATTTTTTTATTATTAATTTTATTAATTTTAATTATTTTAATTTTTTTTCTTAATGTAATTAATAATTTTAATATTTTAAAATCTTCCATTTTTTTATCTTTTATTAATTTATTATTAATATTATAAAATTTAATAGCCTTACTTCTTTTATTTTTTATACTATTATTACTGATATATTTAGTAATTTCTTTATTTTGAATAATTTCAATTACTCTTCTAAATCTTAATTTAGATTTTAAAGTTGTTTTTGAATTATTATTTACATTAGACTGTATATTGTTATTAAAATCTTGTTTTCTAGAAAAAAAATATGATCTAAAATTTTCTCCTAGAATAAAAAGATTATGAGGAATTTTATTTTTATTTTTAAAATCAATTAAAAATTTATCTTTTAAATTTGATTTAAAATTATTTTTTTTAATTATATTGTGTTTTTCAGAAATACTTTCCGGTGTAAATTTATCAAACGAGTGATAATTATTTTGATAAATATTAGAACTAGACATAAATTTTTTATTTCCTATTTCTTTAATCTTATTTTCTCTTTTAATTTTTATATTAGAAGTAATAATTTCTGATTTTCTATTTCCACTATTTAAATTTACATTCATTGTATTATCTTGTTTATTGATTTTATTCTCATTAAATTTTCTAATACTAGGCTTTCTATTTTCTTTTTTAATTTTTGCATTAAAAAATGAGTTGTCTACAGGCAAATTTTTAATATTAGATTCTAATTTAGATTTAATATTTTCTTTTGAATTAGATTTTACATCTATTAGATGATTATTTTTCATATTATTAATAATATTTAACTTTGGATTATATTTTTTAAATCTATTATCTAAAATTAAATTAATTTTATATTGATCATCTTTTAATGTAATTTCTTTTGTATTACTTAATGATTTATTTTGATTGTTATCTCTTATTTTATTAATTTTATAAAAATTATAAGATAAATAATTTTTAAGATCTTGTTTTTTATATACCATTCCAATTCCTTTGGCTCCTTTTATTTTAAAGTGATTTCTCAAAATTTTTTTAAATTTATTTTTTCTTTTAATAACTTTATGAATTAACATATAATAAAATAATTTAACTTTAATTTTATTAGGTGTTATAATTAAAGTAGGATATGAAATTAAACTATTCATAGCTTTAAATGAAGAAGCTAAAAACTTATAAACAGTATTAATTTGTTTTTTACCTTCTCACCCTTTAAATATTTTATCATTTAAAAATTTTCTACCTTTAATTTCTGATATATTACCTACCTTATTTTGATTAAATTCATTATTAGATTTTTTTAATTTAATATACCAAGGATTAGAATTTAATAAAGATACTTCATGATTATGTTGAATTTTTTTTTTTAACTTAATTCTTTTTAAAAATCTCATTTCTCTTTTATCTAAGAAATCTTTCTTTTTTAAATTATAACTATTTTTATTATTGTATCCAACTAAGAATTTATTATATCATTCTTTTTTTCTTTTTAAATTTTTAGGACCTTTTAAAATAAATTTAAAAGCATTTCAATTTTTTCGTTTTAGAACATCAATAATATTATTAAACTTTAAGTTTTTTAAATTATTAAAAATAATTGATTTTTTATCTGAAATTTCTCTTACTCCAACATTCTTTTGATTTATTATATTAGTATTGTTTCAATTTATAAATTTATTAGTTCATTTGATTTTGTTATTTTTATTTATACTATTATCTATATTATTATTGTTTTCTTTATTTAATTTTAAAACTTTTACTGTATAATAATTAACCTTTTTAATATTAGATTTAACATTTAAATTATTAATTTTTTGTTGATTATATTTCATATTATTTTTAATAATTAACTGATTATTTAATATAAATTTGTTTTTCAAGAATTTAATATTAATTTTACTTCAAAGATATTCTTTATTATTTTTCAAATAAAGTAATAAAGTTCAATATGGAACTGAAAATTTCTCCTTATTTGTATTATTAAGTGTAATACCTTCTTTAATATTTTTAAATATATCTTTTTTTGTTTGAGTTGTATTAATAATATGAGATACAATCTTATTTTTTTTTAATAGTTTAACTCTTACATCTGTTAATAATTTAAACATATTAATTTTAATTTGAATATGATTTTTATTATCTTTAATTTGAGGTAAATAGTCATTAATTTTTTTATTCAGAATTTTAATATAATTTCTTTTTCCATTTTTTTTTCTTAATCAATCTTTATAATTTTTTATATCTAATTTTATTTTTTTTTTAACGGCTACACCTTTAAATAATGAATTATATTTTAATAAATCTGTTTTATTTTCTAATTTATTAATATTATTATTTTTTGTATTACTATTAATATTTATTTCTTGTACTTCAAATGGAGTTGTAAATCGATATTTAAATGCCAATAAAGCATCAAAATTATTTCATTTACCTAAAGATTTATAACCATAAGAAATAATATTATTATTTCTTCTAATATTTTTAGGTTTATTAAATCCTATTATATAATTACCTTTACTGTTATTATTTTTCATATTAAGTTTTAATCTTTTATAAATAGTATTATAATTATTTATATTATTAATTCCAACACTAGGTAATCCTTTTAAAGCTATAGGGTAATATTTATAGATTGATTTATTTGATTTATATAATCTAGGGAATAATGATTTATCAAATAAATCATTAACATAAAATGATGTTCTTCAAAGTGAACTAAATGCTTTATTGTGATTAATATATTTTCAAAAATGCATTTTACTTTTATTTTCATTATTATTTTTTTTTGAAGGTAAATAATATTTTCAAATAATACTATTAACATCTTTACCTTTATTATTAGTAATATGATTTCCAGGTAAAATATTTGAATTTATTTGATTATTTTTAATTTTATAGTTATTTAAAGGTCTATCAATAAATTGATCTGCTGTTGTATTAACAGGTAAATTAGATTTATTAAAAGTATAATTAACAACATAATTAGGTCTTTTATTTCATAAGCTATTTTTTCTTTTCATTAAAAATGGCAATATTACATGAGGTGATTTATTCTCTTTAAAATTTTTAATACTATTTTCTTTAAGATAGTTTTTATTATCATCTTGTCTTTTCTTATCATTATATTTTGTTGTTATATAGTAATTAGAAATATTATTGATTAAAAAATCTTCTATTTTTTTTATAACAATTTCTTCATTATTTTTAATAACCAGAGGGTCATAGACTCAATTAGGTAAATTTAAAAATTTATTTAAATTACTTAATCTTCTAAAATAATTATTTTTAACTACATTATTATCTTTATTAAATTTAATTTTATATTCTACGTTAACTATTTTTATAGCTATTTGTATTAATTTTTTAATTTTTTCTTCATTAAAAATAATTTTAGTTTTAGAATTTAAATTCTTTTCATTATTTGTTGATAATTTAGTTAAAATAGTTTCCTTATTAAATATATTTCATAATTCATTAGTATCTAATTTTAAATTTTCGATTTTATTTTTTTCTATTTCTTTAAATATATTATTCATTTTTTTTATAGCAAATTTATTAATTTCTTCTACTGTATTAATTATTTTTGACTCATTTATTTTTGAAAATACTCATTGAGAATTTTCTTTTTTTCACAAATAATTTTCAAAAGTAAATAAATCAGAATTAGTATTAAAAATATTAAATATTTTTAATTTATATTCACCAGTAACTTTATTTAATTTATTTTTTGATTTAATCTCTATAGATAAGTTATTATTTAATTTTATTTTAGAATAAATTTCATTTTTAAGATCATTAAAAAATGTATCAATTTTTTCTTTGTTATGATCCGTAGATATGAATGTAAATTTAATAGGTTTTCTAAGATATTTTAAATATTTATTAATTATAGGATTAGAATTTTGTTTAATTTTTATTCTTCCTTCTTCAATACTACTTTTAATAATTTCTTTATTATTATTATTATATCTATTATTAACTCCTAAAAATTTAGAATTTATATAAGGTTTAATTAAACTATTAGTACTAGATGCTTGATAATAATTATTTCTTAAAAATAAAGGTAAACTCATATTATTTTTTTCAACTAGATTTTTTTTAACTAATTTATATTTCATTCAATTTTCAGGTGAATATTGTATAGATACTCTAGCATTTGTATCTATTACGGAATTAAGATATTTATTTTTATTATTTTTAAATAATACTTGTGTTAGTGTATTATTTTTTCCTAAATAAGATTTAAAATTAGATTTATTTTCTATACTTTTTTTTGTTACTTCAATATCAGTTAAATGTGTTTTAGGTAAAACATGACTTGATAATAATCTTGTATTAACAGAAAATGTTTCTGATACATATTTATTATTTTTAATCTGTTTAATATTTTTGCAGTTAAAAAGCGTATAATTTAAATAAAATTTGTTATCATTTTTAATAATCATAATAAAAATTTACTCAATATTAATTATTACATGGTAAACATATTATATAATTATTTAATATAATTATATAATATATAAACACATAATATATTTTTTCTAAGCTTTCTTTATAACTTCTAAATACGTAATCATTTGGTATTATAGTTACTTTATCTTATCCTAGATAGTAATTTAAGATACAAGTATAGCTTTATATTATTTCATTTTTCTTTAATCAACTTTTACTTTTATTTTTATAAATTATATAAAAATAAATAAAATTCCAATTAATAAGAAAAAAATGATTATATTTTATTTTTATTTATTAATTTAACTATATTATATTAATAATATAAAAAATACTATGAAAATAAATATTAAGCAAAACTTACTTAATAATTTTACACATAAAACAAGATTGTAAATAAAAACCATTAGATTATGCAAAAAAATTAAAGTTTAAATAGAAGCAGATTAAATGAAGTAAATTATTAATATTTATTATAATAAATATATAATTATCTAAACAGGACATCTTCATTTTAATATATTTTATATTGTACCCTAAATAAATTTAATCTAATTATATATAATTAGATCTAATAATATAAATTACGATGTGCATACGCCTCGCCAGTTTAGAATTTATATTATTAGTATATATAAAAGTGCTATTTTAATCGCTATTTTATATAATTCAAAAATTTAAGTATATTTCTATAAGAGATTATAAATATTTCTCCTAAATAACATTAACATAAAATATGTATTATTTTTTAATTTAATCTTTTTTTATCAACTTAATATTAGTATAAAACACATATAAATAATTGAAAAAAATAAGTAAATAAAAAGTATTATTAACTATTCTCTTTTATGTCTTTTTTATTTGATTATAATTTAAATTTTTATTTTATAATAGTAATTAAAGTTACTAATTACTAAATAAAATATATTTATTGTTAATATATTAAACAAAAAAGAAAATATATAAAAATATAATTATATTATTAAAAACTTAAATATTATTTTATAATAAACTTTATTTTACTAAATTAAAAAAGAGAAATAGCTAATATGTAAATTAAATTATTTTCTAACTTAATAAGGTATATATTATTAAACATAATTATACCTTTAGCTTTTTAAAGGGTAGAGGATTTGAACCTCTTTAAACTTTTTTGATATTTTTATTCAGTTAGAGGGTAGAGGACTTGAACCTCTGCCTTTAATGTGTAAAAATAACGTTTTAACCAACTTAACTAACCCTCTTATTAAATATATATGTGATATTAAAGTATAAACATATACTTATATAATATAATAAAAACACATTATATCAAATTAAAAAATAATACTATTTTTTACCTTTTTAAGATTTTTAATAATAAAATAATACATATTAGTGCGAACTAGTCGCTGACAACCTTTAACTTAAAGTTTTTTTATTAATTAGTACTGCTAAACTTAATACTTCACAGCAATTACATTCGCAGCCTATTTAGAAATGTTCTATTTCTTAATTTACGGATTTTTAATTTTTAAATTTAATTTTTATTATTTAATTTTATTTAAATTTATGTTTATTATATTTATTAATTATTTATTAATTTAAAAAAACCGTTTTTAGTATCCAAGGGTTAGATTCTTGCTTGATATACATTCAGCACTTATCTATTGTGTTTGTGGCTACCCAACGGTGCTTTCATTCAAGTTACCCTTACTTTTATTTTAATCAACGGTTAACCATTAATTATTAATATAATTTTTTTGAAATATGTATAAAAAAATTATATAAAGGTATTTTCTAATACTTATATTAGATAAAAATCTAATACTTTTTTAGTCCATTAACAGATTATTACTTACAATTGGTTCACGAGTGAAACACAGCCTATTGATCCTTTCGTACTAGAAAGCCCTCCCTCTTTTACTATTTTTTCTTTCGAAAGATAGGGGCCATACTGACTCACGTCGTATTAAACCCAACTCACGTACCCCTTTAATCGGCGAACAGCCGAACCCTTCCAAGCTTCTACCCCCGGAGGATGGGATGAGTCGACATCGCATTATTATTAGTAATATTAAATATACTAATACTCTTAACTTTCATTAAGATAAAGATCATATTTTTAACCAGTTTTAAGAGTAGATTAAAATAAGTCTAGTTATTGTTTTATGATCTTTGAAGGATTAATTAATCCTTGCTGATTTTCCAATTATTTTTAAATTTTAACTATTTTAGTATAGTATTAATAATATACGGAAGTTCCAGCATATGGAACGACTTCTAAATTAAAATTTCTTTTAAAATTCCCCGATGTTTTTATTATTTTACCTTTAATCTTTAGTATTATCTACTATTAGAAAAGATAAAATTAAATTAATAATTTTTTTTAATATTTTACTTATTCCAATAATAAGTTTTATTTAATTTATTTTTATATCAAAATAAAATAGATCTTATGAAAAATAAAAATGATATTTTTATAACTTTTATACATTAAATATTCTATAATTAAATTTTAATTTAATATTTAATTTTTATGTTTTTATGTGAGCACCTTAATAATTATTTATATTTATAAATAATACTATGTTTTATTTATATTATTATTTAAAAGTCAATTTTTGACCGTAAATAACAAGAAAAAGTTTAAAAAATAAAATTTATGAAATTTTATGTTGATCTGTATAATTTTATTTTTGACGAATATCATTATTATAAATATACTATTATTAATTTAAAATTAATAAATTAAATATTTTCTTTAAAAAGAAAAGAAATATATTGATATTATCAATTTTATTAACATATCTATTATTTTTGTTTACAAAAATAATATAGTTAAGGTGCCAAACCACTGAGACAATGTGTACTCTCACCAGTGATCAGCCTGTTATCCCTAGCGTAACTTTTATCAATTGATCGCCGGCCATTTCCATTCAGAACCAGCGGGTCACTATGCCCTACTTACGTATCTGTGTGACTTTTTTGTCTTTCAGTTAAGCATGCTTTCCGCCATTGAACTCTGCGCAACTCTTCACTAGTTGATTGTCCTCCATACAATTTCCTGCTATACCTTTAGTTAAGATTTAATATGCCTTTGAATTAATCAAAGGTTTAACATAAATTATTATGTCTATAACTTTTATGAAAAAATTAATTATAAATTTAAAAATTTATAATTACTTACATTAATTAATTTAAATTTTTAAAGATTTAAATTAAAAAGTGTGTTATCCTTATTAGGAATGTTAATAAGTTAATTATTTATTCTACTTAAAATATGCCCATGTAATTATGGATATACATATATATAAACAAGATTCTAACTATAAATATTAAAAATAAATATATTTAGAATAATTTGTTTATTAATTAAGCTATAATTAACAGATAAAGAATTTGGATGTACTTTGCTACTCTATCAAAGACGACCGCCCCAGTCAAACTGCCAATCAGTCATAAGTCCTTATTAATTTTTTAAATATATTTAACCCTAACCTATCTATAATTCATTATAGATAGGCCCATAAATAATAATAAATTTACATTTACCATCATTTAATCAAATAGTACTCATTTCAATATTATGCCACTAAAATTTTTATCTCCTTTAACTGTTTTATTAAATAATATTTACTTTTTTCTCTAAATAAATTAAAGAAAAAAATAAACTACGAAACTGAAAAAAAATTAGAACTAAAGTTTATTAATAATAAAAAATGAAATTAAATATATAATTATATAAGTTAACAATAAAATTATAATTTTATTGTAAAATTTAAACCTGTACTCAACCAATTACCATAAGGTTTCCAAAACGTCTAAAGACTTACCCCATATATTCAATTTTAAAACATCTCTTCTAATTTACCAAACTCTATTTATAAATAAATAAAGTTTAAATATAAATTATTTTATGAATAAATATTTTGAAATTTTTTTTAACGAATCTAGTAGTAAGGTTGTTCTAAATACATGTCATAACTAACTACAGTAAAGCTGCATAGGGTCTTCCCGTCTTCTCG
>Ga0307512_10002005_pt1 | contig 27063 bp, 23 predicted proteins | sample 14_EM_MG_FD_200267 | JGI IMG/M metagenome (GOLD analysis project Ga0307512, IMG submission 200267) | Populus trichocarpa ectomycorrhiza microbial communities from riparian zone in the Pacific Northwest, United States - 14_EM | ecosystem: Host-associated > Plants > Roots > Unclassified | place... | reverse complement strand
CGAGCATGCCGTTGCCGGGGGACGGTTCGGGGGTGCCGGGGGCGACGCGGGCGGGCGGCGACCAGTTGGAGGGGGTGTCGACGGGGGCCTGGGGGGCGTCGGGAGTGCGTACGGGGGGTGCGGCGGGGGAGTTGTCACGGCCGCCGTAGATTTCGGCGGCGGTGGCGAGGACGCGGAGGCAGGCGGGGCCGTCGAGGGCGGTGTGGTTGATGGTCAGGAACAGGACTGTGCCTTTGGGCCTGGCCGGCTGCGGGGAGTCGTTCCGCGGGGACGGCACACCGACCGCGTCCGTCGCCTCGCTCCCCTCCACCGGTCCGGCGCCCTCCACCACCTCCAGCCGTATCGGCGGGGACAAGGACAGCGGCGGAGCCGTCGTCAGGGCCCGCGTCCTGACATCCCGCAACGCGCACCGCCCCGCCGCCGGAAAGCCGACCACCTCCACGTCCGGTTCCGCCGTCAGCTCCCACTCGTAGCGCCGCCGGTACCAGTGGCCGGGGGCCTCGCGCATCAGGATGCGCGGGTGGCGGCGCAGCGCCTGGGCGAACGCCGTACGGAGCCGGTCGCGGTCCAGCCGCCCCGGCAGATGGACCTCGATGTGGACCGTCTCCGGCTCCTCCTCCTGGAGGCAGTGCCGGGCGACCTCGTCGACGACCGGGAACGGGATTCGGACCGGCGGACGTGCCGGACCGTCGGCGCGGGCGGGGTGATCGAGTGCGGTCATGTGGCTTCGCCCTTCCCCCTGTGGGTGCCCGGCTCCCATGTCTCCTCGGGCGGAGTCGGCCGGAACCTCGGTTTGCGGGACTGGATCCGAGCGGTCGGCGTGTCCGGTTCGGACCCGCCGGGTCCACGGGCCGAGATGATCGGCCCGGCCGCGGGGGGCGTAACCGGGACGGAGGCCTCGGCCGGCGGGGCGAAGACCTCGGGCTCGCCTCCGCCCGCCCGGCTGTTCTCGGTTCTGCCGTCGGTCGTCCGGCTGTTCTCGCTTCTGCCGTCGGCTGTCGGGCTGTTCTCGGTTCTGCCGTCGGTCGTCCGGCTGTTCTCGCTTCTGCCGTCGGCTGTCGGGCTGTTCTCGGTTCTGCCGTCGGCCGCCCCGCCGCTCTCGCTTCTGCCCTCGGCTGTCGGGCCGGTCTCGGGCCTGGGGCGCGGGCCGTTCTGCCCGCGCAGTCGTCGCGGCAGCGACTGCGTCGGTGCCTCGGAGCCGGGTGGTGCGCCCGCCGGCACCGGCGGCAGTACCGCCGTCGAGCCCGGTCCTTCGTCCGGCTCGCGTACGCTCACCACGCTCGCGAACAGCCCGATCAACGCCAGCAGTTGGGCGGCGTGCCCGAACGCCCCATGGCCCGCGCCCACCGGTTCCCCGGCCCCCGTCGCCGCCGCGGCCCCGGCTCCCGCGAGGGCGACGAACGCGACCGGTACGAGCAGCACATGCCGGCGATACGCCAGCAACGCCAGCGCAGGCACCAGCAGCGCGAACCATCCGGCGATCACGATCCCCACCGCCGTCAGCACCACCGTGCCGAGCCACGGCCCGGGCGGCGCCGGTACCGGCTGCGGCGGGTCGGGGTTGGCTGCGCGCCGGCGCCACACGACCAGGCCCACCAGGACCGCCAGCCCCGCCGCACCGCCGATCAGACCGCCCTCGTAGGTCGTCGCGGGCCCGTACGACAACTTGACCGCACCGCCCGCCCCGGCCGGGATCCGCCAGCCCTGCTGCCAGCCGTCGAGGCGGACCGGGGTCAGTTCCTTGCCGCCCAGGGTGGCTTTCCAGCCGTCGTTGTAGTTCTCGTACGTCGTCAGGTACGTTGCCGCGCCCGAGCCGACGGTCACCTCGCGGCGGTCGCCGAGCCAGTCCCGTACCGACAGCCGGCGGGCCACCGCCGTGGGCTCGGTGACCGTTCCCCGGGTCAGCGTCAGATCCGTCAGCGTGAGCGGTCCGGCGTCCCCGGCCTCGACCCGGTGCGGGCCGGCCGTCAGCTCCAACTCGGTGTCGTCCCGCCCCTGTTGGCAGAGCGTCACGTCCACCGTCCGGCGCTCCGTCAGGTCCCGTACCGTCCCCTTCACGCTGGTCTGGTACAGCTTGCCGTCCACCGCCACGTCCGGTCCCTGCCCGCACGGCAGCGAGAACGTCCGGGTGCTCCTCGGCTGCGGCGTGCGGTACTGGTCCAGGGCCGGGAGGTACGCCTCCGACAGGCCCACCGGCAGCTGCAGATCCTCGTCGGCGACCGGGTTGTGCAGGGTCAGCGGCGCGGTCTGCGTGATCGTGATGTCCAGGCGGTCCGTGGTGATCGGGTCGAAGCGGACCACGCCGTTCTCGTCGACGCCGGCGGTCGTCGAGCCGTCCGGGGAGCTGATGTCCACCTGGGCCGCGCGCGCCGACAGGCCGCCCGCCGGGGCCAGCACCACTTCCCCGATGGGCTGCTTGCCGCTCCAGCTCAGATGGATCGCCGGCCGGTCGCCCGCGATCCAGGCCGTCGTCAGGTCGCCGTCGGTGAGGTTGCGCGCCGACAGGCCCGCACCGAGGGGCGCCGTCGAGTCGGCGGTCGCGACGATACGGTTCTGCTGGTCGGGCGCGACCTCGTACAGCAGCTTGTCGAGTTCCTCGCCGGCCACCGGCACCGCGCTCGCCTTCACCTGGTACGTCCCCGCGGCGGCCGTGGAGAAGCGCCGGTGCAGGCCCGCCTCCGTGCCCGTCGAGGAGAGGCCGGTGGGGTCGGGGGTGCGGTGCAGGGAGAACAGCGTGGCGGCGGCGTCGGCTGCCTTGTCCGCATCGGTCGGCAGCCGCAGCAGGCGGGTCACCTGCACCTGCGGCAGGTCGACCTCGGAGAAGCCCGCGCCGGTGAGGCCCGTGCGACGGGACACCGAGTCGACGATCGTCAGCTTCATCCAACTCGTCGCGCCCGCAGGTGCCTTGATGCTCTGTGTCTGTCCGTTCGGGCGCAGGAAGCTGGTCCGCGTCCCCTTCTCCGTCTCCACCCGCACCTTCGTGGCCGCCGACCGCACGCTCTGCTGCGGCAGCGGGGTCACCTTGAACGACGACGGCATGTCGTACTTGTCCGTGAACCCGATGCGCAGCCACTGCCCGTCCGGCGAGCCCGGCGCACCCTCCGCCCAGGCGGTGTCCGGGTTGCCGTCGAAGGCGTTCACCGGGTCGTACTGGGGGAGGTGGAAGAGCCAGTTGCCGCTGGAGGACGCCGTCACCGAGCGGGCGCCGCGCAGCTGGGCAACCGTCTGGTGGTCGAGGCCCTCGGTGGGCAGGATCTGGTGCGGTTTCTCTCCCGGGTCCTGCACGGCGTCCGGCGCGTTGCGCTCCGAACCGGTGTATGTGTACGAGGTGTTGGCGCTGACCAGTCCGAACCGGGTGTCCGCGCGGCGCAGCCCGTCGCCCACCACCTGGAGGGGCGGGGAGCCGAGCCCGGGATGGTTGTCGCCGGTCAGCACGGTCGCCCGGCCGCGCAGCTCGGACGCCAGCGGGAGCAGCGACTCGGGGCCGCCGGAGACGACGGCGGTGTCGGCGACCGGCAGCAGGTGGGCCTGCCCCGGCCTCGGCACGCCCTGGCCGGCGGGCTCGTAGATCTCCACCGCCCGCTGCCGCGGGTACAGCCCCTCGACCTCGAGCGGCGCGTCATGGGCGATCGTGCCGCCGGTCGTGATCGGTCCGAAGCCCGTCACACGGGTGTAGCCCGACTGCTCCAGGGTGCGTTTGACGGTGGTGGTCGGTACGGATCCGATCTGGTCGGGATCCAGGTCGTTGCGTACGACGACGTAGTAGACGCCCGCCCGGCTCAAGTAGTCGGCCAGGCCCGGCACGTCGCTGCCGGAGGCCAGGGCGTCCTGGACGGCGTCCATGGCGCGCCGGTTGCCGGAGGTGCCGAAGGGGACGTAATCCCGTTGTGCCCAGTGGGACTTGGCGAGGACGTCGAGGGGCTGGTCGATGGGCGAACCCCAGGTGTAGATGCCGTGCGCGGTCGCCGGGACGACCAGGCTGCGGGAGTCCGGAGAGTACTTGTCCAGCCAACTGGCCGTGGTCTTCCAGTACTTGGGGAGCTCCTGGAACGAGCCCGGGTTGAGGATCGCGCCGTTGAGATACGGCCACACGAGGCCCGGGAGGATCAGCACCGCCGCGATCAGCGGGGCCAACCGGCGCCCGCGCACCGGCCGGGCCCCGCGCGGCTCGGCGGCGACCCCCACCAGATGCGCGAGACCCAGGACCAGCGCCAGGGCCAGTCCCGTCTGGAACTTGTAGATGTTGCGGAAGGGGACGAGGCCGCCGTTCAGCCAGTCCTGCACGACTCCGTGGAAGGGCGCGCCGAACGCGCCGCCGTACCCGGCGAGCAGCACCAGCGCGACCGAGATCACGGTCAGCACGAGCCACCGCCGCTCGGGCATGTCCCGTCTGGCCAGCCCGGCAAGACCCAGCCCGGCCGCGAGCGCCGAGCAGACGATGACGACCACCGACGCGGCGACCGTCCAGCCCGCCGGCAGCCAGGCCTGGCCGAAGTGCAGATACGCGACCCAGTTGCCGGCCCCGCGCAGCGCCTCCGTCGCCGACATGGTGGCCGTGGTGGTCTGCGAAGTCTCCACGTACGGAAGGAAGTTCTCGCCGTAGACACCGAGCATGACCAGCGGGATCCACCACCACGCGGTCGCCACGAGCACACCCGGCACCCACCAGGCGATCAGCTTGCGCTGCCGTGGTCCGGGCGGGCGGGAGAGGAGGTACAGCCCGACCGGCAGCAGCGAGGCCAGCGTGGAGGAACCGTTGACGCCGCCCATGAACGGCACGACCAGCGCCGAGCGCAGGGCGGCGACGCGCGCGCTGTAGCGTTCGTTGGTCAGTGGCAGCAGCACCCAGGGCAGAAAGGCACCGGGCAGCGCGGCCGCCGACGTCGAGCCGACGACGATCGTGAACACGGGCCACAGCGCGTACGCGACCCCCGCGAGCAGCCGCGATCCGCCGCTGCCCACCCGCAACCGTTCGGCCAGCCGCAGCGCACCCCAGAACGCGACGGACACGATCAGGGACATCCACAGCCGTTCGGCCAGCCACACCGGCAGCTGCACGGCATGGGCCAGCCAGTAGAACGGCAGCATCGGCCACAGATAACCGGCGTACTGGTCCTGGATCCCGCCGAAGGAACCCTGGTCCTGCCACAGCTGCCCCAGATCGGAGAAGAACGCACCCGGGTCGACCGTCACACCCAGCTTGGTGTCGAAGGTCTGCCGGCCCGGGTGCACCGCCAGGAACAGCACGAACGCCACGGCCCAGAACCCCATCAGCCAGCGCCGCGACCGCGGGCCCTCCGGCGGACCCGAGGTGGCCGCGGTGGTGGGGACGGCTGCCGGAGGAGGAGCCTGGACCGTGGTCGTCATGGGGGACACCGCCGGAGGATGAGAAGGAGGTTCCAGGTGGCCAACTCCCTTATGCCGGGCGCCTTCACGACGGTCTCGGCGAGGAAGGGCCAGTAGCGGGAACGCGCCGAGACGACCGTGACGTCGTCCCGGGCGCGCACCTGCCGCAGGGTGGCGCCGATGTGCACGGCGAAGAGGTTCTCGCCGAGGGTGTGCTTGGCGGGCCTTCCGGTACGACGCCGGTAGCGGGCGCGGGCCCGCTCGGCACCGAAGTAGTGCCAGGGCGCCCACTCGTGACCGCCCCAGGGGGACAGCCAGTTGGTGAACGACACGTAGATCAGCCCGCCGGGCCGGGTCACCCGCGCCAGCTCACTCAGAAACGTCTGCGGATCGGCCACGTGCTCCAGCACATTGGACGAGAAGGTCACATCCGCGACGCCGTCGGACAGCGGCAGCAGATACCCGTCCGCGATCACGGCCCCTTCGGGCGGCTTCTCGCCCAGCTCGGCCACGTCGGGCTCGAAGAGGTACGCGTGCGCACCCCGCCGCCGGAACTCCTCGGTGAAGTAGCCGCCCCCACCCCCGACGTCCACGACCGTACGCCCGGCAACGGCACTGTCGTAGGCCTCGACCTGATCGACGGCATCACGGGCCAGCAACTCGTAACAGGCCACCGGATCGTCCTGCTCATGCAGAAAGGCCCGGAAGAGAGCAAGAGACCGCCGAAACGACGGATCCTTCAAACCACGGCCGGGTATCGCCCCCCTCAAGGGGCGCGGGGAACTGCGCGACAAGCCACGACGAACCCGCAGTCGCGAGACAACCTCGCCCACACGGCGAACCGGCGTCACGGCGCCGATCCCCGCACGGCCTCCGCGGCAACCGCACGGAACTGTCTCACCGTCCGATGCCAGCGATAGCGAGCCGCACGATCCCGCGCCGCCTTCCCCATCGCCTCACGCCGCCGCCCGGACAGGGCAAGCGCACACCAGGCCGCCGCGAACGAGGACTCACCATGAGCCAGTACCCCGGTTTCCCCGTCGACGACGGAATCCCGCAGCCCCGGTACGTCGAAGGCGATCGTCGGCGTCTCCCGCGTCGCCGCCTCGGTGACGACCAGACCCCACCCCTCCACCGCGGAGGGGTGCAGCAGCAGCCAGGCCGCGCACAGCAGCCGGTGCTTCTCGGCCTCGGAGACATGGCCGGCGAACTCGACACCCGGTCCGGCGAGTGCGGCGAGCCGCTCCCGCTCCGGGCCGTCGCCCACGATGACGAGCCGGCCGCCGGTGACCGGCCGCACCCGCTCCCAGAGTCTCAGCAGCAGATCGATCCGCTTGTACTCGACGAGTCTGCCCACCGCCACGAAGAGTGGTTCGGGCGACCGGTCGGCGCGCGGACCGGGCTCCTCCACGCCGTTGTGCACGACTCTGATGCGGTCCCGCTCGACGCCGATCGCGCGCAGGGCGTGGGCCGTCGAGGGCGAGACGGCGACCAGCAGACTCCGGTGCTGGGCACCGGTCAGCGCCCACTGCTCAAGTCTTCGGCCGATGCGTGCGGCAGGCGTGAGGGGTCCGCCGAACCGCATCTTCCACAGGTCGGAGTGGACATGGTTGACCAGGCACAGGGTGGGGCCGCGGTGCCAGAAGGGCGCGAGGTACGGCATGCCGTTGCAGACCTCGACCAGCAGGTCGGTCTCGCCGACCTGACGGGCGAAGGCGGAGCGGGCGCGCAGGTAGTGGGCGAACTCGCCGCCGGCCGACACGACCCGGTAGTCCCGGAAGGCGGCGGGACCGCCGCAGATCAGGGTCACCTGGTGGCCGAGGGCGGTCAGTCCCTCGGCGAGCCGGTCGACCAGCAGCTCCGAGCCGCCGGCGGCGGGATTGTCCAGATCCCGATGGGCGAGGAAAACGATTCGGCGCGGTTGCGGGGGGAGCGCCTGGGGGTGCTGCGGAGCCCAGAGGTGTCCGGTACGCAGCGGGGAAGGCACGTGCTGGGGCATGGGTGCTCCAACTCGTCTCAGGGTGCGGAACTCAGTGGTGGCTTTCTGGACTTACTGTGGGGGGACTGAGCTCTCCAGGGGCGGGGGGTGTGGACGGGTTGTGCTCGGGTGGGGTTGGACAGTTTTCGCCCAGCCGTTCGCCACGGCTACTCACCGGGATGACAATTTCTGGCTTTATTAGAACTGACGTCATGTCACTTCGTGAGCTGAGCCTGGGGCATTCCGTTCTTATCGGGGTGTTTCCGTCCTCGTGCCACCAAAACACCACCCACGACCAGCAGGACGAATCCGGCCACAGCGGCGCCGACCGGCAACGTCTGCCCCACCATGCGCAGCTGACCGCTCTCCTTCTTGGCCAGTTTCACCTGGGCCTTCTGCGTCGCGGTGGTGAACCCCAGTTTCGTGCTGTCGAGCAGCACCACCGCGTCCTTCCTGGCGCCGGGCGCGCGCAGGGTGCGGCGCGGGCCGACCTGGGCGTAGACGACCCGCCCGGTGCGCTGGTCGACGACCAGCTCGATGCCGTGGTTGGAATACCACTCCTCGGCCAGCACCTGCGGTTTGCTCTTCTGGCCGACGATCGTGCCCGGCACCAGTCGCGTGCCGATCTTCGTCGGGGCAACGGTGCCGGTGAACCGGTAACCCCGGTACCCCTGGACCTTCTTGGTGCCCGCGTAGTGCAGCACGACCGTGTCGCCGAGCGAGTTGTCCCACCAGGTGTAGGAGCGTTTGTGCACGTCGAAGGGGAACTTCAGATAGGCGTCGCCCTCGAAGTACGGGTTCTCCTTGCAGCAGTGCACCGGCTGGTTGGTGTGCCGGTCCGTCACCCACCGGTTCAGGAAGAACTCCAGCGCGTCATGCGGATCGGCGGCCGGCAGCGACTTGTCCGTGTCGACCGTCGTCGTCACGTCCCACACCGACCGCCCGCTCTTCTCGCTGTCCGCGACATTCCCGCGCACCTGCTGGGTGACCGTGATCCGCTTGTCGTGCAGGGTCTCGATCTCGTCGGTGTCGAAGTAGCTGCCGGTGCCGCTGTAGACGGCGGTCGTATCGATGTCGATCGGGTTCACGGCGGCCCGCGGCTCGACGTACCAGACCAGCATCGGCGCCAGGACCAGCAGAAACGTGCCGAGTCCCAGCAGGATCAGAGAAAGGGGCGAGGCTGTACGGCGCATCCGGGACTCCAGGTCCGAGAAGGAACAGTGCGCGTGCGAGTCGTCCCACCCCTATGGGCCGGGAACCGTAGGCGCCTCTTGACGGGGTGTCAATGCTTGTCGAGACTGGGCCGACGGGCAGGGGTGGGGCACCGGGTGGGGACGACCTCCGGACAGAGAGGCTGACCCTGCGATGTCCAGACTGCTCGCCGCCGCGCTCACCGTTGTGGCAGCCGCGGCCCTTGCCGTGGGCGCCGCCCTCGGTATCGTCGCGCTGCTCGACGCCACCCCCGACCAGCCGAACACGCCATTGATCACGTACGAGCAAGCCGGCCAGGGGAGTTGAGCGGTGACGCCCGCACACTCACCGGCCGTCGCCGCGCGCTCGGCCTGGCACGACGTGCCCCGGCTCCAGGTCCGCCGGTTCGCCGCCCTCGCGATGGCCGAGGCGCCCGCGCTCGCGGAGGAGATCCTGCGGGAGATCCGCCGTGAGTACCCGCACCTGCCCCTGGTCCTCGACGAGTCGGGCGAGCCGATGGCCCTGGTGGGCATCCGCCGGGCCATCGAGGTCTTCGTCCAGCACCTGGAGCAGACGGAGGGCCGGCCGTCGGTCCCGCCGGGCGTCTTCCAGGAGTTCGGCAGGGGTGAGGGCCTGCACGGCCGTTCCCTGGATTCCCTGCAGGCGATCTACCGCATGGGCGTACGCCTGGCCTGGCGCCGTCTGGCCGACATCGGCCAGCGGGTCGAGATCCCGCCGCCCGCGATGTACGAACTCGTCGACGCGGGTTACGAATATCTGGACGGCCTGGTCGACCAGTCCGTGCGCGGCTACGCGGAGGCGGCGGCCAGACAGGCCGGGGAACGGCTGCGGCTCCAACGCCGCCTGATGGAACTGCTGTTGGCCGAGCACCACCGGGGCGACCCGGCCGACGCGCTGACCGAACGGGCCGCCCGGGTCGGCTGGCCGCTGCCGCGCAAGGTCGCCGTCGGAGTGCTGCTGCGCCCCGCGCGGGAGGCGGTGGCGCCCGCGGTGGGACAGGGGGTGCTGCTCGACATGGAGTACGAGCAGCCCCGCATGGTCGTCCCCGAGCCGGACGCCGCCGGCCGCCCCGAGTTACTGCACCGGGCGCTGACCGGCTGGTCCGGGGCGATCGGACCGCCCGTACCGCTGTCCGACGCGGCGAAGTCGCTGCGCTGGGCCGAGGCGGCCGTACGCCTGATGGAACGGGGGCTGCTGCCCGCCGGCGACGTCCTGTACTGCACACAGCACACGGAAGCGCTGGTGCTGCTGCAGCCGGAGGAACTGATCGACGATCTGGCCCTGCGCTGCCTGGCGCCCCTGGCGCAGTGCGGGCCGACGCACGGGCGCCGGCTTGCTGAAACGTTACTGGCGTGGCTGGAGACACGGGGCGGGGCACCGGAGGTGGCCGCACGGCTCGGCGTCCACCCTCAGACGGTCCGCTACCGCCTCCGCCAGATCCGCGAGCTGTGGGGCGACGGGATCGACGACCCGGACCGCCGCTTCGAGCTGGAACTGGTGCTGAGGGCACAGAGGTTGAGGGGGGTGCTGGGGGAGGCGGGGCGGCGGTGACGGCCGCGGCGGCGGTTCAGGGGCCTTGCCGGCGGGAGCGCTGCGCCCGCCACGCCTCGTAGTGGTCGAGCACGGTCTCCTCCACGGGCCGGTAGCCGATGCCGAGTTCGCGCACGCTGCGGCCGTTGTCGACCTGGAACCTGATACCGAGATGCTTGCGGATGTAGTCCTGGGTGAGCCCGAAGGCGGGGCCGAGGACGCGAACGGGCCAGTGCGGAAGGCGGGTTCGCGGCAGCCGCAGATTCCTCGGATGGCGGGCGAGGATCACGCGCGCCATCTCGTGGAAGGACGTCATCCGCTCCGCCGCGACGATGTAACGCCCGTGCGCGTCGGACTTCTCCGCCGCGGCGATGTGCGCGTCGGCCACGTCCCTGACGTCGACCGTGGTGAAGCTGAAGTCGGGAGCGCCGTAGCAGAAGTAGCCCTTGAAGAGCTCTTCGAGGAGGAACAGGCTGCCGGACTCGGAGGCGGGCGTGAGCGAGGGCCCGAGCACGAGCCCCGGATTGACGGCGACCATCCGCCACCGCTCCTGCGCCTTCGCCGCGTCCCAGGCGGCCTGCTCCGCAACGGTCTTGGCGTAGTGGTACGGGTTGTTCTCGACGGTGCTGGTGGTGTTGAAGCAGGCCTCGGTCAGCACCTGCCCCTTCATGTCGAGCACGTCGACGTAGTCACCGAAGATCGCTCCGACGGTGGAGGTGAAGACGAACCTCCGCACGCTCGGCGTCCGCTCCACACTCCCCACCACGTTCCGCGTGCCGGCCAGCGCGGGCTCCACCATGTCCCGCTGCCCGTCCTTGATCCTCTCCGGCATGAGAAACGGCGAGGCGACATGAAAGACGACCGCGCACCCCTTCATCGCCTCGTCGAAGGACCCCTCGGCGAGAAGATCCGCCTCGAAGAGCGCGAGACGGCCGGGGTGGGTGTCCTGCATGGCCCGCAAGGGCGTCACCTTTGCCGTGTCGGCGGCACTGCGGACGGTGGCACGCACGCGGTACCCGCGCTCCAGCAGCCGCCGCACGAGATGACTCCCGACGAATCCACTGCCCCCGGTCACCAGGACGGGCGCCTCAGCGCATGTGACGTTTCGCACGGGGGAGACAGTAATACTGGTGAGGCCGCAGAGGTGGTCCGCGCAGAACCATTGCCCGGGCAAACGCTCTGTGGCTAGCCTGTGTTCGTCATGCCGATCGTCTGTTGAAATTTCGAACGCAGACGCCTCAGACAACAAGGGAGGGGACCGGTCGTGGGACGCCTTGTACCTGCCGTGACCCGGGCTCTCGACATTCTCGAGCTCTTCCTCGACGGGGACGGGACGCTCTCCGCCCCCGACATCGTGCGCAAGCTCCAGCTGCCGCGCACCACCGTGCACGAGCTGGTGACCACGCTCGCCGCCCGGTCGTACATCGTGCAGGTGCCCGGGCAGCCGGGACGCTACCGGCTCGGGGTGCGTCCGTACCAGCTCGGCAGCAGGTACGCCGAGCAGCTGGACCTGGCCGCCGAGGGACAGCAGGTGGCCCGGTCCGTCGCCGAGACCTGTGACGAGACCGTGCACGTGGCCATCCTGGAGGGCACCGACGTCATCTACATCGCCAAGGTGGACTCCACCCACGCGGTGCGCATGGTGTCGGCGGCCGGACGCCGGCTGCCCGCGCACTGCACGTCCGTCGGGAAGATGCTGCTGGCCTCCCTTCCGGAGCAGGAACTCACCGCGCGCATCCCTGACGACGCCGAGCTCGTCGCGATGACGGCCAACAGCATCACCGAGCCGTCCGCCCTGCGCGAGGCCCTGGCCGAGATCCGGCAGCGTGGCCTCGCGGTGGAGAGCCGTGAGTCCAACCCGGACGTGAGCTGCGTGGCCGCGCCGGTGCGGGACCGTACCGGGCAGGTCGTCGCCGCCCTCTCCATCTCCGTCCCCATGATCCGCTGGAGCGACGAGCGCCGCACCGAGCTGGAGCAGCTCGCCGCCAAGGGCGCCGTGGAGCTCTCGGAGCGCCTGGGCCACCGGAGCGTGGGATGACGTACAGGTACGAGGTGGCGGTGCAGGCCGGGGCCGCGCTCGGGGAGGGACCCACCTGGGACGCGGAGCGCGGGCGGCTGATCTGGGTCGACATCCTCGGCGGGCGCGTGCACACCTACGAGCCCGGCTCCGGGAGGCGCAGCATCCGCGTCACCGAGCAGCACGTCGGTGCCGCCAAGCCTCGCGCGGGCGGCGGGCTCGTCCTCAACCTGCGCGACGGCGTCGGACTCGTCGACCCCGACGGCACCTTCCGCTGGCTGCACCACGAACCCGTCCCCGGCCGCCGCGGCAACGACGCCGCCGTCGCCCCCGACGGCTCACTCTGGGCCGGCACCATGCGCTACGACGAGGCGCCGGGCGGCGGCACGCTGTCCCGGATCACCGGGGACGGGGACGTACAGACGGTTCTCGATGATGTCGCGGTCAGCAACGGGACCGGGTGGAGCCCCGACGGCCGGCTCATGTACTACGTCGACTCGCCGACGCGGCAGGTCGACGTCTTCCACCATGCGGACGGCCGGGCCGTGGACCGGCGCCGGTTCGCGCAGATCGAGGAGGGTGCCGGCTTCCCCGACGGGCTGACCGTGGACGCCGACGGCTGCGTGTGGGTGGCCCTGTGGGACGGTGGCGCGGTACGCCGCTACACACCCGACGGCGAACTGGACCGCGTGATCGAACTGCCCGCGCCCCGTGTGACCGCCTGTGCCTTCGGCGGCCCGGACCTCACGGACCTGTACATCACGACGGCCCGGGTGGGCCTCACGGCGCCCCACCCGGTGGCGGGCTCACTGCTGGTCGTCCCCGGCGCCGGAAAGGGCCTGCCCCAGCCGGCGTTCACGGGCTGACGGAAGCGGTGGGCAGGGCGGGTCGGCTTGCCCTGTCCGGTCCGTTTCCGCCGCGCGCGTGCGCACCGCCAGGAGTTCGTCCGGGTGGCGCAGGGCGCCGGACACGGTGGCGATGTCGCGGAGCAGGTCCGTGGTGTCGGGGTCGTGGGCGGTGTCGGCGTCCGTGGACCAGCGGCGGGCCCCGACGGCGTCCTGGATGGCCACCGCGGAGGCGAGGGCCCCCGCCCGGCCCGGCTCGTGGCCGAGGGTGAGCGCGGCCTCGTACGTCCGCCGGCGGTGGTCCTCGTCGATATGGCGGGCCAGCGGCAGCAGCACGTCGCGGATGAACGTCTCCCGGCGGATGAGCCGCAGCTCCGGCGTGGCGCGCAGGACGAAGGAGACGCCGCTGCCGTTGACCGTGCGCATCAGCAGGTACAGCGGCCGCAGCCGGTGGTGGGCGAGCCGGACCCGCCAGCGTTCGTGCAGGTACTGGCCGGCGTGCGGCAGGATGAAGCCGACCGCGATCAGCAGGGCGGAGAGACAGGCGAGCGGCGGTGCCACGGCCGTGCTGAGCCAGTCCAGGTCATGGCCGGTCCAGCGGGCCGCCACCGCGGGCAACTTGACCGCGTAGAAGGAGAGTTGGGCCGCGTAGCCGACGCCGAGGAACTTCAGGCCCCAGCGCAGCCAGGCGTCGAGTCCGTCGGTGCGGACCCAGTTCCAGATCAGCCCCGAGGTGATCACCGTGGCCAGGGCCTGCGCGAGCAGGTAGAGCATGATCATCTCGCGCATGTAGGGCGTGTTGGCGTAGTACGTGTCCAGGTCGCGCAGGCGTTCCACCGGTGCGTCGGCGAGCGCGAACAGCACCCACAGGGTGGTGATCACCCCGAGGGAGCCCGCGACGACCCAGCGCACGGCGCGGACGGTCGGCGCCGAGCGGTCGGACAGGCCGTTGCGCCAGGCGATGATCAGCAGCAGACAGGAGCCGCAGAACGCGGTCAGCAGCGAGTACACCCAGGGCGCCGAGATGTTCGGCACGCCGGTGATCCGGTTGACCCGGGCGATCGTCGACGGCGCCACGAACACGAACACCGCGCAGGCGATCAGCAGTACGCCGCCGACCGCACGCAGCAGCGGGTCGCTCCAGAGCCGGACGATGGTGGGCAGCTTGATCACCAGGGCGGCGGTCAGCACTCCGGCCGGGATCCACCAGAACGACGGGTAGAACTCGTTGACGAACCCCGCGGGGGACCAGGCAAGCCGGGCGAGGGCCGTCGTCACCGCGCCGTTCCCCCGCGCCCGCGGTAGCCCAGGGAACGCTGGAGGGGGCCGGGCGGAGCCGCGGCGTCCCGCCCGGACAGCAGGGGCCGGAACGCGGCGGCGAGCCGGTGCCCGAAGTCGTCGGCCTCCGCCTCGTCGGCGACACGGGAGCCGTCCCGCGCGGCCACGGACAGCGCGGCGTCCTCGAGGGCAGTCCATTCGTGCCGGCCGGCCAGTGCCGCCCCGGCCACGTGGTGATGGCTGTGCCCGGCGTGCAGATGCCACAACTCGTGCCCCAGGATGACCAGTTGCTGCACCGCCTCGGCCCGCTCCTCGACGATCACCAGGTCGAAGTCGTGGAACTCCACCCACAGCCCGGTGACTTCGATCTCGTCGGGAAACCGCTCGAACCGCAGCTCCACGGGCCGCCCGCCGCGCCGCACGCCCATCTCCTCGCACAGCGCCCGGCACAACTCCCGTGCGTCGACGGGCGGGTGCGGCCTGGCCCGTACCGCCGCAGCGAGGCCGTCCGTCAGCTCCCGCATCCCGGAGTCTCTTCGCGAGCGCCGCAGCCCAGCAGCGATCCGGGCCGCCTTCCTTCGCGCGCCCGCGATGTCCATCGCTCCCCCTCCAGCCGCCGCACACAGGCCGTTCGAGACTACGCCGTCGTTCAACCGCGAACGGTCTTCTTGCCTGGAAAGTGCCGTCCAAACCATTGACTAGCAAGCGCTTCCTATTTACGGTCCCGTTCGAAGTTACGAGCGCATTTCGATATATCGAACGGGTATCCGGAACGGGTATCTCGAACAGTTAGGGCAGGGCATGGGACGACCTGACCTCAACCGCAGGCACCTTCTCGCAGCCGCCGGCGGGCTGGCCGTCGCCGGCAGCTTCGGCTTCGCCGCACTCGGCACCGGCGCCGACGCACTCGCCTCCGGCGCGCGCACCCGGGTGCGCTACTGGAACCTCTTCAGCGGCGGCGACGGCTACAACATGATCGCGATGCTGGACGCCTTCCGTAAGGCCGACCCGGACGTCGACGTCAAGGACTCGACCCTCCAGTGGGGCAACCCCTTCTACACCAAGCTCGCCATGGCGGCCGCGGGCAACCGTGCACCGGACCTCGGCGTCATGCACATGGGCCGGGTCCCCGGCTTCGCGCCGGGCCGCCTCCTGGACCCCTGGGACGTCGGCCTGCTCGCCAGGTACGGCGTACGGGAGCAGGACTTCAACCCCACGCTGTGGAAGCGCGGCGTCATCGACGGCAGGCTCTACGCCCTCCCGCTCGACGTCCACGTCCAGCTCTGCTTCTACCGCAAGGACGTACTGAAGAAGGCGGGCCTGCTCGGCGACGACGACCGGATGGTGCCGGTCACCTCCGTCGACGAGTGGTTCGACATGCTGAAGGAGGCGAAGAAGGCAACGAAGAAGGGGCTGCAGACCATCGGCCTGTGGGCCAACGACCAGAACTTCCAGTGGTGGTTCTTCGTCGCCTTCTACACCCAGCTCGGCGGCACCTGGTTCAACGACGCCAGGACCGAGGTCACCTTCGACACCGACAAGGCCACCCAGGTCCTGGAGTTCATCCGCCGGCACATCACCGACGGGTACTCCGACCCGGCCTTCGCGACCGCCGGCGCCGAACAGTTCATCAACGGCACCCCCTTCACCTGGGAGGGCAACTGGTCGGTGCCGGTCTTCTCCGGCGCGAAGCTGGACTACGGCGCGACCCCGCTGCCGCCCGTCTTCGGCAGACAGGCCACCCACGCCGAGTCGCACACCTTCGTCCTGCCGCACCAGTCCGACCGCGGCGGCGCCACCGACGAGGCGGCCCACCAACTCGCCGCCTACGTGGTCACACACGCCCGGCAGTGGGCGGCCGGCGGCCACATCCCCGCATACACGCCGACCCTGTCCACACCCGCGTACAAGAAGCTCTACCCGCAGAACGAGTACGTCTCGGCCATGAACCACCAGGCCACCGAGCCGAAGGTGTGGTTCGCGGGCTCCACCGGAATCCTCGCCCAGCGCGTCGGCCCGGTCGTCGCCTCCTCCACGACGGGTTCCGCGGGACCGGAGGCCGCCGCCCGCCGCATGAAGGGGACGCTCACCGAGCTCCTCGCCATGAAGAACCCGATGGACGGCCACACCGCCGCGCAGGGAGGTGCGGTCGCATGACGACCAGTGCTCAGACCGTCATCGCACCGGCACGCGTGAAGACCGCCGCCGACAGCGCCACCCTCCGCCGCAAGCAGGGCTTCCAGCACGGCGGCTGGTTCGTGACCCCGTTCCTGGTGCTCTTCACCCTGTTCGTGATCTGGCCGCTGCTGCGCGGCATCTACCTCAGCCTCACCGACGCCAACATCTCGGGCGACGGCGAGAGTTTCATCGGCCTCGACAACTACCGCGAGGCACTGGGGGACCCGCTGATGTGGGACGCGCTCGGCCACAGCGCGTACTTCACGCTCCTGGTCGTGCCCTGCATCACGGTTCTGGCCTTCCTCCTCGCGATGCTCGCCCACCACATCGAGCGCGGCACATGGCTGTGGCGGCTCTGCTTCTTCGCCCCGTTCCTGCTGCCCTCCACCGTCGCGGGCAACCTGTGGCAGTGGCTGTTCAACCCCGGCACGGGAATGATCAACCACGTCTTCGGCATCGGGACGCCCTGGCTGACCGACACGTCGTACGCGCTGCTCGCCGTCGTCATCACGACCCTGTGGTGGACCGTCGGCTTCAGCTTCCTGCTCTACCTCGCCGCGCTCCAGTCCATCCCCGACCACCTCTACGAGGCCGCCAAGCTGGACGGCGCGAACGCCTGGCACCGCATGGTCCACATCACCCTGCCGATGCTGCGCAACATCACCGGGCTCGTCATCACCCTGCAGATCCTCGCCTCGCTCCAGGTCTTCGACCAGGCCGTGGTGATGTACGACTTCGGCCCTGGACCGGAGGGATCGACCCGCACCTTCGTCCAGTACACCCTCGAAGAGGGCTTCACCAGCTACCGCGTGGGCTACGCCTCCGCGATCTCCATCATCTTCTTCGTGATCATCGCGGCCGTCGCCCTCGCCCGGATGTGGCTGCTGCGCAACCGTGAGGAGGCCGCCGCCCGATGACCACCGCCCCATCGATACGAGTCAAGCGCCGCAAGCCGTGGACACCCAGCCAGATCGTCCTCACCCTGCTCGGCGCGGCGGTCTCCGTCGTGTTCCTCGCGCCGTTCGCCTGGGCCCTGTTCACTTCCCTCAAGTCGGAGACCGAGGCCGTCGAGGTGCCTCCGCACTGGCTGCCGAAGGACTGGACGGGCCAGGCATGGAAGGCCCTCTTCGAGACCGGCAACATCACCGACTGGTTCGTCAACTCCCTGGTCGTCTCGGTGTGCGTGACGTCCGTGGTGGTGCTGGTGAGCGCGCTCGCCGGCTACGGGTTCGCGCGCACCGAGTTCCGCGGCAAGGGTTTCCTGATGGGCGTCGTCATGGCCGGCCTGATGGTCTCCCCGGCGGTCCTCGGCGTCCCCCTGTTCACCACCGTGCAGCAGATGGGCATGGTCGACACCTACTGGGGCATGATCCTTCCGCAGTGCGCGCCCGCCGCGATGGTCTACATCCTCTACAAGTTCTTCCAGGGCATCCCGCGCGAACTGGAGGAGGCCGCCTTCATCGACGGCGCGGGCCGCTGGCGGGTCTTCTTCACGATCGTCCTGCCGCTCTCGCGCCCCTCCCTCGCCGCGGTCGGCATCTTCACCTTCATCGCCTCGTGGAACAACTTCCTGTGGCCCTACATGGTGACCAACAACCCCGACCTGATGACCATGCCGAACGGCATCGCGACCGTCATGAACTCCTACGGCATCCAGTGGGCCCAGCTCATGGCCGGCGGCCTCATGGCAGGCCTGCCCCTCATCATCGTCTTCGTCTTCTTCCAACGCCAGATCGTGACCGGCGTCGCCCACACGGGCCTGGCAGGCCAGTGACTCCCTTCACGATCATGGCGACGGCTGGGCAGCGGCTTTCATGGGGCGCGGGGAACTGCGCGACCAGCCACAACGCACCCGCACCCGCCCGCGAAACAGGAACCACCCACCCCGAAAGGCGCACATGAGCACCGCCCGCTTCACCCTCGACCCCGCCTTCACCACCGGCCAGGTCAACCCCCGTGTCTTCGGCTCCTTCGTCGAACACCTCGGCCGCTGCGTGTACACCGGCATCTTCGAACCGGACCACCCGACCGCGGACGAGGCGGGCCTCCGCCAGGACGTCCTGGACCTGGTCCGCGAACTCGGCGTCACAGCAATCCGCTACCCCGGCGGCAACTTCGTCTCCGGCTACAAGTGGGAGGACTCCGTCGGCCCGGCGGCGGAGCGCCCCCGCCGCCTCGACCTCGCCTGGCACTCGACGGAGTCAAACCGCTTCGGCCTCTCCGAGTACATCGGCTTCCTGCGCAAGATCGGCCCGCAGGCCGAGCCCATGATGGCCGTCAACCTCGGCACCCGCGGCGTCGCAGAGGCCCTCGAACTCCAGGAGTACGCCAACCACGCCGAGGGCACGGCCCTCTCCGACCTCCGCGTCTCGCACGGCGACAAGGACCCCTTCGGCATCAGGCTGTGGTGCCTGGGCAACGAGATGGACGGCCCCTGGCAGACCGGCCACAAGACGGCCGAGGAGTACGGCCGGGTCGCCGCCGAGACGGCCCGCGCGATGCGCCAGCTCGACCCCCGTGTCGAACTCGTCGCCTGCGGTTCCTCCAGCCAGTCCATGCCCACCTTCGCCGAGTGGGAGGCGACGGTCCTCAAGGAGACGTACGACCTCGTCGACCACATCTCCCTGCACGCCTACTACTGGCCCGAGGACGGCGACGTCGACTCCTTCCTCGCCTCGGCCGTCGACATGGAGTCCTTCATCGAGAACGTCGTCGCGACCGCCGACCACGTGGGCGCCCGGCTGAAGTCCAAGAAGAAGATCAACCTCTCCTTCGACGAGTGGAACGTCTGGTACCTGCCCGAGTGGGAGGCGCGCGCGAAGACGTTCGCGCAGGACGACTGGCCCGAGGCCCCCCGCCTCCTGGAGGACAACTACAGCGTCCTGGACGCCGTCGTCTTCGGCTCGCTCCTCATCGCCCTGCTGCGGCACGCGGACCGCGTCACGGTCGCCTGCCTCGCCCAGCTCGTCAACGTCATCGCCCCGATCATGACCGAGCCCGGCGGCCCCGCCTGGCGCCAGACGACCTTCTTCCCCTTCGCCCAGGCCTCCCGGTACGGCCGCGGCCAGGTCCTCGACGTCCGCGTGGACTCACCGACCTACGAGACGAAGAAGTACGGCGAGGCCGACGTCCTGCACGCCACCGCCGTACGCGCCGAGGACGGCACCGTCACCGTCTTCGCGGTCAACCGCAGCCGCACCGGGGCGCTTGAGCTCGAAGTCGCCCTGAACGGCCTCGACCTGACCTCGGTCGTCGAGCACAGCGCCCTCGCGGACGCCGACCCCGACGCCCGCAACACCCTCGACGACCCCGGGCGGGTCGCCCCGCACACGGTCGAGGGCACCACGCTGCAGGACGGCACGCTCAACGCCGTACTCGAACCGCTGTCCTGGAACGTGATCCGGCTGGCGTAGACGACATCATTGCTCGATGTGCACCTGCGCGGGCGGGTACGGCGACGAGGACGTCGTGCCGACGGACCAGTAGCCGCCCGCGCCGGGTACCGAGGCAAGTGCGAGGGGCAGTACGGGAGTTGTGGCCGTCGGGCCGCGCTCGCTGACCCATGCCGCGCCGTCCCACCGGAGGTAGTGGGCGCGGGTCTGGTCCCAGAAGTCCCAGCCGGCGATACGGTCCGGGCCGCCCTGTCCGTCGTCGACGATCGCGGACAGCAGGCCGGCGGTGAACGGGGCGGTGACGCCGCTCCACGCGCTGCCGTCCCAGTGCTTGAGGGTGACGCCCGGGGGCTTGCCGGGTGGGCCGCCGACTCCGTAGTCGTAGCCGGTGAGCCAGATGTCGTCGGCGGTGACCGGCAACAGGCCGGTGACGGTGGGGCGGAGGCCGCCGGGCGCGGTCAGTTCGGTCCAGGACTCGCCGTCCCAGCGGGCGACGAGCGCGCTGTCGTAGACCCAGACGTCGCCGGCAGCCATGACGCGGACGCCCGACGGGGCGGCGGTGGTCGCGCTCGGGGGCGGCGTCTGCCAGGTCCAGCTTTGGCCGTCGCCGTGCAGCAGCACCGAGCCGTCGCTGTTCCGGCCGGAGACCCATGCGCCGCCGTCGGCGCCGACCGTGACGCCGGTGAGGGCGGTGCCGGGCGCCGCCCGGCCGGGGAAGCCGGCCTCCTGCCAGGTGCTCCCGTCCCAGGCGAGGAGCCGCGCGGTGCCCGCCGCGTCGGCGCCCACGGCCCAGGCGCCGTCGGAGGTGCCGGCGACGGAGCGCAGGTATCCGCCGAAGCCGAGGTGGGTGAGGTCGAGCCGGGTCCAGGTCGAGCCGTCCCAGCGGAGGGCGAGGGGCTTGCCGCGGGTGCTGCCGTTGCGCCCCTCCTCGCCGACGGCCCAGGCGAGGTCGGCACGGGCCGCGGCCACGCCGATCAGCTGGGCGGCGGGGCTGCACTCCGGGGCCAGTACCTCCTGCCAGCCATGGGGCCCCTGGGCAACCGCAGGTGGGCCTGCCGCTCCCGCACTCGCCGAAGCCAGCCCCAGCCCGGCCCCGGCACCCGCTAATCCGCTGATGAAACGCCGTCTTCGCATGTGGTTCCCCCATCTCCTACGGCGGTGTGGGGCAACACGGTGAGGCAGAGCGCCGAAGAAGACAAGCGTGCCGAAGAAGACAAGAGTCAGACCGACGCCACCGGCACCCCGCCCGCCGCCGCGACCCTCCCCGTGGGGCCGGTGCGTCGGCGGCGCGTGCGACGTCATTGTGTACAGCCGCAGCCAGCACAATGGTCGTATGAGGATCTCGGCACGGGCGGATTACGCGGTACGGGCGGTTCTGGAGCTCGCTGTCCGACAGGACGACGGGCCGGTGAAGGCCGAGGCCATCGCGGCCACGCAGGACATCCCGCACAAGTTCCTGGAGGGGATCCTCGGCGATCTGCGGCGCGGCGGCGTCGTCGACAGCCGGCGCGGCGGCAACGGCGGCTACCGGCTGGCGCGCGAGGCCGAGAAGATCACGGTCGCTGACGTGATCCGGGCCGTGGACGGGCCGATCGTGTCCGTGCGCGGCGAGCGGCCCACCGGCCTTACGTACACGGGTTCCGCGCAGCCCCTGCTGCCGCTGTGGATCGCCCTGCGGGCCAATGTCCGCCGCATCCTGGAGGGCGTCACGATCGCCGACATCGCGGCGGACGCCCTGCCGGATCCGGTACGGGAGCTGGCGGCGGAGCCGGCGGCCTGGGAGAACCCGTAGGTCCGCCGCTGTGAGTGGCCCTCCGCCTGGCCGGCCCGCTTCGTGGCCCCGCGCATCCTGGGCTCGACGGTCGGCGGACTCATCGTCCTGCTCAATGCCCGCACGCCGCTCGGCAGTGACTGGGTCGACCTGCCCGCCGCGATCGGCACGTCCGTGTACGTCCTCCTCTGCGCCCTGTGGGCCGCCGCCCCGGCGTACTCGGTCCGCGCCCACCGTCAGGAGAAGGCGCGGGAGGCCGAGCATGACCGGCAGCGGCAGCCCGTCAGCGCGTGATCAGCCGGAGCTGACGCCGACCGTGAGGGTGGCCGCGTAGCCGTCGGAGACGCTGGAGCCCAGCGCGGTGAGGGTCAGCAGGCCGGAGGAGGCGCCCCCGTCGTCGTAGATCGTGTCGTCGGCGAGGGACGTCTCGGTGGTGGTGTTGTCGGAGTACGGCGAGATCGCCTGGATCTCCTCGTTGATGTCGGCGTCGAAGAAGAGCTGACCGGTGTGAACGAGCTCGCCGCCGGTGTACGAGTCGTCGGTGAGCGTCACGTCCGTGTGCACCCGCATATGGACGTGGACGGCGCGGGACACGTAGTGCCCGGGCCAGATGGACGTGATGTCGGCCTGGCCGTTCTCGTCGGTCATCCGACCGCCGCGCAGGAACGTGCCGTTGTCCTCCTCGGTGTGGCCGTTGCCGCCGACGAAGCCGGAGTACTCGCCGAGCGCGTCGCAGTGCCAGAGCTCGACGAGCGCGTCGGCGAGGGGCGCGCAGTCGTTGTCCTGGTCGACGACGGTGAAGGTGTACTGGACCTCCACACCTTCCTTGTCCTCCCTGATGTCCTCGCGGACCAGGGCGCCTTCGAGGGAGTACGGGCCCTCGGTGACCTCGGCGGTCAGGGTGCAGACGCCGCTGGAGGCGGACGCCTCCGTGGCTGCGGCCGTCGACGTGGTGGTGCCGGTGGTGGTGCCGGTCGTCGAGGTGCCGGTGTCGGCCGAGGCGAAGCCGGCGACCGCGAGGCCGCCCACCACGGCTGCGGTGCCGCCGCCGATCAGGACGCGGCGGCGCTGGACACCCTTGTCCCGGCGGTGCCGGGCGGGATGCTGGTCGTTGTGCTGCTGCTCGTCGTGCTCCGTGTTTCCCGTCATGAGCAGGGAACCTAGGGGTGAATCTGAAGGATTCCTTGATGTGCGGCTGTGAACAGCCTGGGGACGGAATCGTCAACGGCCCATTATTTCAACAGAGTTCGGACACGTCGTCGCCATGTGAAATCCACACCTGTGAATGGCTTGAGTTCGCCCTGACGGGTTCGCGTGCGCCTCCCTACGATGCGATCGCCTCCCGCCTTCACAGAATCCTCATGGTTTCTTCAAAGGTTCCTTCAATGGTTCCTCCATGGGCTCTTCGCGGGCCGGGGGTGCGCCACCCCCCACTCACAGAACCGGAGAGACCATGACTGGTGGACTCCTGCTGAGCGGCGCGGTAGCCGCTCTGCTCACCACAGCGATACCCGCGCACAACCCGTCGGGCGGGTTCGAGGACCCGCCCCCGGACAAGATCATCATCAAGGTCGCCACGGTCAACGGCTCGGGCTGCCCGGCCGGCACGACCGCGGTCGCCGTCTCCGAGGACAACACGGCCTTCACGGTCACCTACAGCGAGTACCTCGCCCAGGCGGGCGGCGGCTCCGACCCCACGGCGTTCCGCAAGAACTGCCAGCTCAACCTGGTCGTGCACGTCCCGCAGGGCTTCACCTACGCCATCGCCAGCGCCGACTACCGGGGCTTCGCCGCGCTCCAGTCCGGCGCCAACGGCACACAGAGAGCCTCGTACTACTTCCAGGGCTCCCCGAACACCGCGCAGAAGACCCACCCCTTCAGCGGCCCCTACAACGACAACTGGCAGGCCACCGATCAGACCGACTGGGCCCAACTGGTCTGGGCGCCCTGCGGAGTCCAGCGCAACTTCAACATCAACACAGAGCTGCGCGTGACCGCCGGCTCCCCGTCCGCCGACAAGGTCAGCTTCATGACCATGGACTCGACGGACGGGGACATCAGCACGGTCTACCACATGGCATGGAAGGAGTGCCCGGAGTCCTGACCTGCGCGAAAGGGGTGGCCCGCGGTGCGGGCCACCCCTGCTGTGCGGGCCGGGTCAGCTCTGCTCGACGCCCAGCGTCAGCGTGCCGGTGTAGCCCGAGGAGGTCGAACTGCCCAGGGCCGTCAGGGTCAGTAGGCCGGACGCGGCGCCTCCGTCGTCGTAGATCGAGTCCTGGGCGAGCGTGGTGCGGGTGACCGTGTTGGTCGAGTACGGCGAGACCGTGGCGACCTTGGTCGTGATGGACTCGTCGAAGAAGAGCTGCCCGGTGTGGAGTTCCTGGCCGCCGGTGAACGAGCCGTCGGAGGTCAGCGTGACACCGGTGTGCACCTTGACGTGGATGTGCACGCAGCGGCCGCGGTACCAACCGGGGTAGATCGTGGTGAGGTTGGCGAGGCCGGAGGAGTTCGTCAGGACGCCGCCGCGCATGAAGGTGCGGTCGTCCGGTTCGCTGTGGCCGTTGTTGCCGACGAAGCCGGAGTACTCGCCGAGCGCGTCGCAGTGCCAGATCTCGACGAGCGCGTTGCTGAGGGTGGCGCAGGTGTCGTCGTCCACGACGGTGAGGGCGAGCTTGAGGGGGATGCCCGCCTTGCCTTCGGTGACGTCGGCGCGGACCAGCGCCCCGTCGAGGTAGTAGGGACCTTCGGTCATCTCTTTCGTGAGGGTGCAGACGGTCGCGGCGGCGACGGGGACCGCGTCCGCGGCGGCATCGGCGTTCGCGGTTGTGGGGGCTCCAGGTGCGGCCGCGCCAATGGCGACGGCTGCTGCCGTGGCGCCCGTGGCGATCAGTACGGTGCGGCGCCCGATCGGGCTCGCTGCTTCTGGATTGTCTGTCATGGACACGGCACGATAGGAGTGGTCCCTGTTGGTGAGCTGTCAGTTGGGCAAAGTGAGGATCCGTCAAGTTCCTTGCCGGTCAGGCTGTTACGTCGGCTGTCGGGGCGAGCCGCGGATTCGATCGCGATCGACGGCGCATGCGGAGACGGCCGGTCCGGACCAGGCTGGTTCCCGTTCGTGCAAGCAACGGGGAAAGGAACCACACCATGGCCCTTCGCAAGCGCCGCCTCGCACTCGGGCTGGCCGCACTCGTCGGCAGTGCCGCCATGCTCGCCGCCACCGCACCCGCGCAGGCCGCCCCGGCTCCGGGTGACCCGGCCACCTGGCCGTGCGACCCGTCGGAGTTCTGCATCTACCACGACGGGCAGGGCGGCGGCGCCCACTACTCACTGTCGGACGGTGCCTCCAACCTGGGCGTCCTGGCCGGCGGCCTCAACGACCACGTGTGGTCGGTCAAGAACATCTCCGGCGACAGCTGGTGCCTGTACTCGGACGCCGACTACAACAACGAGATCCAGGTGATCCTGGACGGCCAGGCCATCGATCTGGCCTCGCCCGTCCGCGACCAGGTCAGCTCCGTCGGGGAGTGCTGAGGACGGTTCCCCGAACGCCCGGGCCCCGTCGCGCGGATCCGTGCGACGGGGCTTCGGCCTGCCCCGTGCCTGTTCCTGCGCCTGCGTACGCACCACCCCATGACTTCTGAGGGTGGCAAGCGGTGCGGGACCGCTGATCATGTGAATGACACTGCCGAACGGGGGATGGCTCAACATGGCGGTACGCATTCACTTCACCGACGACGACCTTGCCCAGATCAGGCTCGCGCAGGCTCCCGATCCCATGTGGGAAGCGCTGCTCAGCATGCACATGCTTCAGACGGACACCGCGTCCCTCGTCTTCGGGGGCTGGCGGCACACCGTACGCCGCCGGCTGACCGGCCCCGTGGGCGCGTTGCTGCGACTCGCGCCGCCCGTCGGGTACTCGGCGGACTTCCTCACCCCGGCGGCCGGCACGGGCGGCCTGGACGCCGGGGTCGGTGCGCTGCTGTCCACGCCACGGCAGCGGCTGGCACACGATCTGACGGAACTGGCCGGTGCCGGGCGCCGGTTGCCCTCCTGGGCCGGGCTCCTCGCCGACGGCGACAAGGGCGCGGTCACGCATCTCGGACGCCTGTACCGGCACTACTTCGCCACCGCGCTGGCCCCCTGGTGGAGCCGTGTCCGCAGCCGCTTCGACGCCGAACGAGCCGCCCACAGCCGCTACTTGGCCGACGGCGGCCTCGGCGGACTGCTCAATACCCTGCATCCGGGGCTCGTCTGGCGCCGGCCGGTCCTCGAAGTCACCGGCCTCGGCGTCGACCGTGACGTCCACCTCGACGGGCGCGGGCTCCTTGTCCTGCCCTCGTACTTCTGCTGGCGCAGGCCCACGCTGCTGAAGGATCCGGCGTTGCCGTGTGTCGTGGTCTATCCGATGCCCCACGAGACCGCGTTGAGCACGGGACCAGACCTGCGCTCGCTCAACGCGCTCCTGGGCCGCACCCGTGCCGAGATCCTCGAATCGGTCGCCGACCGCGGCGTGACGACGACCGAACTCGCCCACGACACGGGCGTGGCCATGGCAACCGCCAGCCACCACATCGGCATCCTGCGCAAGGCGGGCCTGCTCAGCACATGCCGGGCGGGCCGGTTCGTCCTGCACACGGTCACGCCACTCGGCCTGGCCCTCCTGGACGGCCGGCGACGTACGTGAGGAAGTCCGCCCAGGTGGGGGAGGAGAGGGCGATTTCTACGCAGTCGCCGTCGCCGCTGCGAGCCGCAGCCCGGCAAGACCGTCCGGGCCGAGATCGACCTCCCTGCTCACAGGTTTCCCTCAGGGATGCTTCAGGTACGTCATGGAGCCTGCTCCGCATGCATGAACACCGACCACGTACCCCCGAAGCCGAGCGCAGCCGCCGCTGGTTCATGAACAAGGCGCTGCTGGCCGGGGGAGTCGCCGCGGTGGCGACCATGACCGGCTGCTCCTCGGACTCCTCCGACACGGCGGGCGCCGCCTCGTCCTCCGGCGCCCCGAACGGCGCCCCGAACGGCGCCCCCAGCGGCATGCCCTCCGGCGGGCCGGGTGCCGGCGGCGGTGCCGGGGGCGGCATGGGCCCCGGGGTTTCCCAGGTCAAGTACGCGGACGTCAAGGGCGTCACCACCGACGGCAAGGCCGTCGAGGACCTGTACTCGGTCCACTCCACGGACGTCTCCACGGACGCACTGGTCAAGGCGGCACAGACGTTCCTGGACGGGCTCTCCGCGAAGGAGCGCAAGTCCTGCACCTTCGACATCGACGCCGACGAATGGACGGCCTGGAGCAACGTCGACGGCTACGACCGCAAGGGCGTCCGCATGGGCGACCTGACTCAGAAGCAGCGCAACCTCGGCTACACGCTGCTCGGCAAGGCCCTGTCCGCCGACGGTCTCACCCGGACCCGCGGCATCATGAAGCTCAACGCGTTCCTGGGCGACTCCAACGGCGGCAACCAGAAGACCCTGACCGAGGGCCACTACTTCTTCACCTTCATGGGCACCCCGTCGAC
>Ga0307512_10002004_pt1 | contig 27063 bp, 36 predicted proteins | sample 14_EM_MG_FD_200267 | JGI IMG/M metagenome (GOLD analysis project Ga0307512, IMG submission 200267) | Populus trichocarpa ectomycorrhiza microbial communities from riparian zone in the Pacific Northwest, United States - 14_EM | ecosystem: Host-associated > Plants > Roots > Unclassified | place... | reverse complement strand
GAGTTTTGAGGCTCCAACCTTGCACGTAAAGTTTGCTCACATATTCCCAAAGTACACCCCCGGTGTGCCCATCGAAGTCTCACCGTTTGCACATACCTCCGTCCTGAGGAGTCTACGCACGAAACTCGATTCACCGAAAGCTACCCTCCGTATGGCACGCGCAAAAGCAGGTCCGGTGGTTACTGACAACGGTAATTTCATCATCGATGCGCCGTTTGGCGAAGCTACTTACTGGGGTTGTTGAGGTTGGCCTCTTTTGCGATGTTGTCAGGGCAGCATACTTTGGAAATCAAGTAGGGATTTGTGTAAGTACGACCGTTGAGGCAGTGCTGACAGGAACGTAGGATGGAAGCGTATCAGTCAGACATGAGAACGGCGAAACACTACACATAGCATCGGGCAATTAAGAGCGACTTGTACTTTATGGTTCATCGAGCATTGGTTAACAGGACGAAAACCTCGTATCTTCCTGTTCAAATTGACGAAACACAGCTTTCGAGGTATAGAAGAGACTGTTGGTTATAAGAATTGTCGAATGTAAGAAGGCAGATTGACAACATTCTGATACACAAAATCTTCATCTCAGTAGCTCGGAGACCTTTGTGGCGACGTCCTTGGAGGTTGGAGGACAGACCACCGAGCGTGACATTTCTTTCGACGCCTCTGTGACTTTATCAGAACATGGCACGTGGCGGGAGTGTATGGACGAACCGAACCGAGCAAAAGCACGTGCTGGCATTCCTTGAGCTTCCCGTATAAGTATGGGGAGGTCCGGGTTGTGCTGCTTCATTGTGGGGTATGTCGACAGGACGAATTGTCTGTGGGTAGTCGTCGCCAGAAATTTGACTGGGATATGTGGTGGTGGGGGGCTTACTTGACGCCCTGGGATGGATCGCCGGTCTGTGAAAAAAGGATTCTGACTTCGCCTAGAGCTGGTGAGAATGCTCTGGAGAGTGACATGGCCACGGAAGAGGTGAGAGTAGCGAAAGTGAACCGAAATGCCGTGAGTCCGGCCCAGTGCGGGCAGACCCCTTCAGCACTACCGTGGAGTGCGCATTGACTCAGGCTCGCCACGCGCCCATGTTTTTTTTTTCATTCAAAATCACGTTAGACTCGGACACCTGCAACGTACACTTCCGAAGTCACATGCAAGTGAAGATCCGTGCATTTGTCTCATTCTGATGACGTTGCTGTCCTATGGAAAGAGTGTTTGATTGATGCATGCAAGATGGTGACGTCTATGGGACTCGCTTGTTAATATACCCCAATGATGCACAGGTAGATGTATTGTACTTTATAATGCAAGACATCGAAGCACGACTAAGCCCGCAGTAAAACGGGGAAGGTCCATATATCCGGTACGACGTAGGATGGAGAGAATGTGGTTAGCAAATGCCCAAATACAGTGTTCGACAACGCAGAAAGAATCCAAAAGTCCGAAATTAAAAAATAAACCACTATACGTGCAAGGCAGATACAAAAAAGATATCGCCATCATGGACGTGCTTGTGCAACATGTCAGCATAGACAATCTCAGACTAAATAAACCAATGAACTCACCCAGCTGCTCCTTGCGGTAGAACCAGAAATACCCAATGACGATGACGAGCTGGCAGGTGAGTGCAATCCAGAAGGGGGCGGAAGCCAATGGACTTCCTTTCAATCCGGTCTCGAAGTCCCATGTCCCTGCGTCTGGGAAGACACTTTCTGGACCAATTCTATTGGGGGCAGTGGCGCGGGCGACCATTACACAAATTGAACCGATGATCTGCGAGAATGCCAAAGTCGCGCAGACGTGGAGTCGTGACAGTGTCTGAGGAATGATGGTATGGATTAAGGTCATGTGTGATGGAAGACGGATTATAGGCAATTACCTGAAGGAGGATCATACCGAGGCCGACACCTTGTATGGCATCCAACACTCCCAGCCACAGCCAAAGGCATATACCGAGGTAAGGGCCTGCCTTACCCCCCCAAGGGATGTACAGGGCAAGAGAAGACGTACCCCATAACATCTATGCAGTGCCGTCTTAGTAATCCTCCTAGCAAGTTCGAGATCGTAGAAGCGCTCACCTGGCACCATCTAGGTGCGCCGAGGCCAACGGCAAACACTGGGAGTAGCCACGTGTGTGTCTTGCTGAAGTGAGTGAGTACAACCAACATCGCGGCCCAGACGCCAACAAAGAAGACGACAATTAATATTGCGATTTGCCACTTGGGAATTGGTACAGCCCACAGGAAACCCCAGTTGCGACCGTAGGGCTATACGTGGCGTTAAGATATGGCTAAGGCTAAGACAACGTCACTTGAGACTCACCCCTGAAAGCCAGTAATCGCGGAGGATCTCAGATGCCAAGAACCAAAGGACAAGTTTCCTACGGAAGAGCGTCTTGAGGAAACTCGGCACCTTGGGAGGAGTCTGGCGGTAGTACTCTATGTGGAGGTGAGAACTGGGGGTGATCAAGGCGCGAAGGCGAACTACTCACCAGGCAAGCCATATAACATCAAGTAAGAAAATAGGAAACTGATCACAGCGAGGGGCCAGACAATGAGAACTATCCACCACGGTGGCAAGCTGTTATCTTTTGCGTCCTGGAGCTGGAATCCCCAATACCATAAGGCAGCCACCCAAATTTGTTGGGAGCCTTGCACGATACAAGCCCGCAACATCCAAATTTCCGTCGCGGCACCCTGTTCCATTTGTTCAACTCATTGTAAATCAGCATAGGAAAGAGGTACTCACGGCTTCCTCCCCGAAATTCAGGCCGAAGAAAAGGAATGCAGCCGCAGAGGCGACAGCGTAGCACCACGTCGCCACGCTGGATAATGCCTTATGGGCCGGATGCAGGGCCTGGGTCAAAGAAGGCAATCCGATGAGGAAGAACGCCAACCCGAAGAAGATCCAAGGTGCGGAGAGAACCCAGAAAGAGGGCTTGAGACGGAACATCGGGTACCATACCGCGCTCGCGGCCAGAAAGACACCACCCAGAACGTAAAGTTGTAGGTTGTTCTGCGAACTCTCCCCCGAGAGCAACGTGATCTGGAAACTGGTCGCACTGAGCACCTGTCCGAGGGCCATGACGATGGTGTACAGAGGCCAGCCTCCAATCTCTCTGGACATTGCGATCTGAAGGCCCGTCATAACAACAACTTCCCCTTGATCATGGGCCAACGGACCCTCGTAGTCATTATAAGGATTGAAAGGCTGAGCGTTTGGAGCTGCGTCAAGTCAGTCAGTTTGTCGGTTCTATCAGCAAAAGTCATGAGTAAACATACAGGTTGGCGTTGACGGATGATCATAGATCGATGGGGAAGGTGTCCCCCAAATCGACTCTCGACGCGAAGATCGCAGGCTCGCTGCACTGGAGAGCTTGTCCTTCCGAACCTTGTCAAAGAACGCTTCTTCACTCTTTGTGAGGAACTTCTCGATGGACAATTCCCCCTTTGAGTTGTCCGAAGACAAGTTTTGCAATTTTGCCACGAATTCCTGGGCGACGCCACCATCTGCATCGGTAAACTACAAACATTCTAAGTAAACCAACCAGCGATACAAGAAAGAGGTGGTCCTTACCGAGGCAATGGCTTTATTTAGCGGTGAATTAGCCTTTTCATCCACGATGGAAGCGATTGACTCTACGGAAGATACGCGGCTATGAGCACCGAAAGGCCGGGATGGGGCCTCCAAAAATGGATCCGGTGCGTGTCTTTGGTCCTTGGCGATAGTTCGATTAGCCTTATCCAAAAAGTTGCCGAATTCAGGTCGTGTGGGTGTGGTGTTGGCACGATAATCGCTCTCAACATCCGACGTGTTACTACTAATTGAGAAGCGGCTGCTATCTTGAATGCGTGGGGGTGCATGCAAGAAAGGATCACCGCCAGGAGTGAGCGTCTCTTGACTCCATTGACCTGGAGAGCCAGGAACATTCATGCGAGGGCTATGATGCGCGCTTTGAGCATCCCAATCAGGCTGTGACGGATCAGCTTGAACAACGGGGTTCCAGTCGTCGTGCTCGGCGATAGCTATGGCCCCACCCGTTGTGCCATCCGACGGACGCCATGCCTCATGGCCTGCTATATGTCTGCTCGCATTGATACTACGCTTGTGGAAATCCTCCATGCGTTGTCGCCATTCAACGACTGGGAAGCGCTGAACGGCGGAGCGTGCACGCAGGATTGCACGTTCTTCCTCAGTCGATTTCAAGGCCAGTTTAATCGTCTTGGAGAGTTGCGACATCATGTGTCCCGTAGACATAGACTCGACAGGGAACCACTGTGACGTGTTAGTGACTGACTGAACAAAAGCCGACAAGATGCTCACCCATCCGGGCATTAAGCCGAGGCCACCAAGCCGGCTACCAACACCAAGTGCACCCTTGCGACCAAACTCGACAGCGACAAGACCAAAAGGTTCGTCACGGGAGGGGATCAGGGCGAAATCTGCACCACTGAATAAGTACGGTGGTAGTGCGGTGAACTCTGGCTTCGAGTGGACACGATCAGGGTAGAGTTCCATAAGGCGATTGAGTTTCTCAGCTGCGAACCGCCCGTAGAGATCGATAACGGGTCCAACGGTAATCAATTGAATGGATGCACGTTTCTCAAGCCTGTAAAGACGTAAGCGATGGTCGATGTACGGGTCATCAGGACACTCACAAGGATGGCATGACGTCGGCGATAAGGTCAACGCCCTTCTGCTTGGACCACCGTCCAACGAACACGAATAAGTCTGCATGAGGATCTTGCTTGATCCCGGCCCATTCCTGGGCTTGCCTCTTGTGTTCGGGGCGCTCTGCTTCTGCTTTTTGATCAATCTTAATGTCAGCCACCTTGGGTGCATTGTCATCCAAGGCATCGATGTCGCTTGGGTCGGGGTTGGGCAAAGAGTCAACATGCTTCAGAGTCCAGAGGGCGGGGTACCGGGCCCAGGAACGTTTGCCATACTTGTCTGATACACCAGCCACGCCGACTGACTTTTGATGTACGCTGATAAAGGACGCAGCGGCGTGGAGCAAGTTGAACGTGTTTCCGAATTGCACATACTTTGTGCAGTGTTCCTTGCTAATGTTGAACGCGGAACATACTTCTTTCATTTCCTCCTTTGTACGCAATGGCCAAAGACCCTGGAACTCGGCATTGTGGAGAGAAAGACAAACAGGGAGAACCTTCGGGAGCAGATAAATTGGAGCAAGCGCGCCATGGTAGTCGTTGATGTGATAAATGTCAATGTCGGGATTCCGACGAACTGCCGCAGCGACCGCCTGGTTCCAAGTGGAGTAGAAGATAGCAGAGGAGAGGTCGTCCATGCGAGCCGGATACGGGTCAGACTTCGTCTGTGCACGGAACACAGGGCTATCGAGGATAATGTAGGTAATGTTGTCCAAAACGTGCGTTTCCACTTCAATCAGATACGGCTCGCCGAAGATGATAACCTCGATGGGCTCCGCAGGGTCACCGGCTGGGTACTCCAGATCTTTGACTTTGGGAATAACCCAGATAAGGTCAACGTCCGACATCGCTTTGCCCATGAGACTTGACATGACACCAAGACCGCCAATCTTGACCTTGAGTTTCCAGTCGATAATCTCGTACTCCAGCGTAGAGATAAGGACCTTGCGTCGCTTATTCTTGTCCTCAGGCCAGCCAATAATCTCTGCGTGCTTGTTGTGACCGAAAAGCTTTTCCGACATGACTGAAGGTTCCTTCAAGTCAGATTTGGACTTATTGCCTAAGGAACCTAGGATCGGGAAGTAACTCGCGTGCTCCTTAGCAACGCCCCACTTGTTGTGCTTGATGCCGTAGAAAGACCACATGAAGATCACGACGGCAAGGGTGCCAGTGATGATAGGAATGGAAAGGAGGAGCGCGTACATGATTGCGCCTATGGCGGACTCTCCACGAGGCACTAGGGTCCACGTCAAGTCGGAATCATCGACGACAAGAGTCCATGAGATGTGAGGATGCGGAGGTGCAGATATATTGCAATAGTTTGGCGCGGCGGTATTCGGAGGCAAACGCTCCAGAACGCCATCACCATCGACATCCCCGTAGTAAAAGTCGTCAAAACCGAACACGTTGAGTTGGACATAGGTAGGCCAGGTGTGCATGATCTCGAGTTCCCATTTGCCTTCACTGTTCTGTGTCATTTGCGACGAGATACCCTTGTCGAAACCCCATGAATTGAACGGTCCGCGAACGAGAAATTGCGGTACGCGGCGCTGCTGATTGTAACCACGATCGGCATGAACAACAGCAGCAGCGGATTTGGCCAAGTCACTCCAATCTTTGACACCATTCAGCCACAACATGAATGGAAGCGACGGTAAAACTTACACTGCACAATAATGTGTTGGCCTTGCCAAAAGTTGTCTGCGCCGTTGAAAATACTGGAATTGATAAACGTGGTGTCCTCCCAAGCCACCCACTCAGTCCAATTCCGGCCGAAATTCCACGAGTAGCGGATGCTGTCTGCACCGTAGGCCTGATGAGAAAACGTGTACTGGCCATTCGAGAATCCGAATGCACTGTTGTCGTAATCAGATACTGGGAACACCATGACATTGGTGGAAGCCCCTTTGCGGATCAATAACGTATCCTTCGCCTATGATAAAAATCAGTAAAGGTGCCTTACGGGCTCAGAAAAGTTGATTATACCCCGGTTGTCCTGCCATCGCTGGCCGGAGCGTTGTTAAGAGTCAAGGCTAAAATGCCATCAGGCACGTTTTGTAGTGTGACCGACCAAGACCATGCTGATTGTACATCGCCCGGAAGCATCGTGGGGCCGGGATTTTGAACTTGTCCACACTTCACCAAGTTAGAATCGAAGGTAGGATTACCGCCGTGGCCAGAAGAGGACATATTGAGTGACAGAGCCTTGGTGACGCCAGCACAGTCCATGGCAGTATTGAATTCAAATGAAATTGCAACTGTCGTGCCGTTTGCGTCCGATGAAATACGGGCATCATGGCCAGGCGTAAACTTAGTAAGTGCAGGACGCGGCGCGACCCATTCCGTGGAAGGGACGAGAATTTTGAAGCCGTAAGGATCCATGGTGACGTTTGCCAGACAGCCCTGGTATGGAGGCTTCGAATCGTTATTAAAGGAAGAGAGGGAGTCTTGGAGCGTGTAGCTTTCAAATGGGGCCACGAGATTTCGCACTGTGATGCCGGACACATATGGAGATGAAATCCACTGGGGTGATTTGCAGTCGAATTGGTAACTTTTCGTAGTGTTCTCATTCGTGTAGATCATCCAGACCTGATCCGTAATGTTTCCGGTGAGATTTTGTACACCGGCGATTTCAGAACGCGAGACAGAATATAGACCCTTTTCTGTGACCGTCTGGTTTGAACCCGGGAGTTGAATGTCGTACGTCCAATTACCACGTTGGACAAGGTTGAAGCCATCCTGCAGGGAGCTATACATTGTACGCAGGTAAAGGAAATGCGCAAACATGCGGCGGCTGTCAGCAGTGGGGTCGAAGTGATCCAAAGAATTCCAGTCATCCATACAGCCAAGAAGAGCCTTGTCCAGTGGGATATTGAAATACTGGTCAGAACCAAGACGATAACAACCGTGGCGTTGCCAAGCCTGGTTGCTGAACATCGCCTGCCGGCCATAGAGATAGTTGGAAGCACCAGTGTCGTATGTATAAAAGCTCTGCTCCTCGCCATAAAAGAGCTACGGATGGGAAAACGAGAGAAAGTCAGTCATAGGATACGACAAGAGGAAAATTAGTACCAAGGGGACACCGGGCATGACAAGTGAAACTATGAAGGTGGCCAGGGAACTTCTCTGCGTTCCATTCTCCAAGCTAGGCCAGCGGAACACGTCGAAGTTACTGGTTCCGAACATGTGCTTTGGATCGACTAAACCAGTGTTCGGATTTAACATATCATTGTCGACGAACATCTGGTTCCAAGAAGTGACAAAATTGGTGTCGGTGTCGTAAGCGACTTGAAGATTTCCGTCCATGCCAAGGAAACGACTGATAGCACGATATATGGAATAGTGAAATGCCACACCATCCAAACCATTGATGGGAGCGTTGCGCAGGAAATATTGATTCTGGCTCTCGGTAAGTTTTGCTGCGGCGAGAAACCCGGGGGGGAGTTGCGTAGGAGTCCGGCCTCGGCCACTGGGAAAGGTAATAATGGGTCATTGATGGGTTTACAGTCCGACTACACAGCGTACTCACTAATACAGCGCGCCAAAAGTATCGCCACCAGTAACTTCACCCGTGATATAGAAATTCTTCTTGCCGAACTTGGTGGCACACTGCCTAGCCGCGGCAGACCACTGCGCCAGAGCGTCAACAGTGACCTGGGTCGATTTATCGATGCGAATGGCGTCTATATCAAGAGCTTGAATGACCATGCAAGGAAAAACCTGAAGCTTAGCCATGACGCTGGGTTTCCATTCACGAAGACGGTCTTGCACAGATGCGAACTTGGATAATTGACGTTGCCAATCTGGATGGACACCAAAAGCTTCCGTGTCCCCATACTGATCGAAGTCTGAATTTAGGCACCCATTGGTCTGCAGAGTGACGACGGTGCCATCGCTCTCCCAAAACTCTGGGAGTACACAAGACGAGTTGCGTGAATTATCAATCTGGCTCAGCCAGTCAGTATGGTCAAATCCTTCCAGGCATGAGGAGCGTGACGTGCCTGGAAATCCTGGTACTCATCGAATCCCCACGGAGCATATCTCGGTTTCTTCCAGACAGCGTCATGCTCATTGAGTGAAAATGTGGCGGATGAGTTCAAATATCTGAAAGACGTAAACGAGGTGATGTGGCACAAATTAACCGTTACACACCCAGCAAAACCGACCAAATCGCCCATAGTACCAACGGTGAAGTCGACCATTATGTACATGTTATGGGCATGAATTGTATCAATGGCGCTTCGCCAGTCATCTAGGGTGCCCCAGTGCGGGTCGAGAACGGTGAAGTCGAGGGGAGAATAACCTGGGACGAGTTTGATACATGGAAGGTGAAAGAGGACCGGTAAGGAGCACTTACTGTCGGCTTGCCAGATCATGTTGATGAAAGGGGTACCGGAGATGAAGATTCCCCTGACACCCATACCATAGAGGTAGTCCAACTTGGATACCAAGCCCTTGAGATCACCACCGGCGCGTAGTTGTGTTTCTCGCCAATCGTACTCGAACATGGTACCGAAATAATCATTATTTGAAGGGTCGCCATCAGCAAATTTGTCCAAGAGGATGGTGTAGAAAGGGATGGCCCGCCAGTTGGGAGGAGACGGCGTATAGGTGGTGTTTTGACGCGATGCTTGGTACTCGAGAGGAGACTGAGCGTTCTGATTGACGTTAAGATTATACTGAACGAGGTCATCACGATAAGGTGACGCAAGCGTCAAGCTGGCAATCGAGAGGAGGGACCAGGTGGCCCATGGAAAACGCATTTCTATGTTGTGTGCACAGTCCGGGAATGTCTATGTGTTGAGACGAGGGAAAAAATAGGGCTGGATGGGAAGTGGTGTTGGAGAGAACGAAGGGGGAAGGAAAGACTGGAGGGAGAGGGGAGAAAAGAGTCGAACGTGGATGAGGAATGGAAAGAGAAAAAAAGAGGCGAGAGGGCAAAAAGGACCGTGAGCTGGTTTTGACTTTGTCAGGCACTATGCTTACTCTTTTTGGTGATGGGCGAGGCGATGCTTGCGACGGGTGAGCTGACGGGTGCTGTAACCGCCGGTCAAAGGGCAACGTTACCCGTTCAGTATGTCCCGAACTTGAAATGTATCATGCCTTGATTTCCATCAATTTCTCCGCATTCAGTCTCACATTGTCCGTCCTTCGCTCTCCCTCCCTTTATTCCACACCCATCCATGCGTGACGTTTTGTTCTCCATTACTTGAACCTAGTGTCTTGTTCCCTTTTTTATCTATTCCATTATCATCGTCATCATCAACTCGCCGCCTCCCTCTCCCTCTCCCGATCATGGCAGCCGCCACCATGTCCAGCAACCCCCAGCTGGATGGCCTCCCTCAACCTTCCTCTCAACCAAACTCTCCCTCTGCCCTCTATACCTCTTTCAATCAGCCCTCCCGCTCGGCTCCTTCCTTATTTTCCACCCGTTCTCAAACCTCTTTGCCTGGCACCCCAACTTCTGGCGCCCATGGCACTACCATACTCGACATCCCCCCTGGCATGAACTATCCCGATTTCTTACGCACCTGGTCCGACACTCATGTTTCCGCCTGGCTTGCGAATATCAAGTGTGGCCATCACGCCACAACTTTTCGAACGAGCGATATCAGAGGTGATGTTATTCTAGAATTAGATCAAGTCACCCTCAAAGAAATAGGCATCGCTAGCGTCGGCGACCGCCTCAGGATTCTCAATGCCGTCAAGATACTCAGACAGAAATGCTCGAATCGTGCCGAGCGGACGTCTACTTATGGATCACTCCGTCCGAGGGTTGTCGTCAGTCCCAACGAAGCTGATTTGGTTCACCGGAGAACCGGTTCTGCCACCTCGCCAACTTCACGATTGCCTCCCCGGAGACAAGAACACAGCAGACCGCCCCCTCTCCAGCTTGGCTCTTCCGCAAACCCCCAACCAAATCTTCCTCATATTATCCGTGACAATGCCTCCACTTCTGATTCACTCCGCTCAAATCATATCCGACCTCTTCCCCATCCCAACCTCACTTCTACTTCCTCTTCTGCCACGACCCCGGTCGCCACTCCTAGCACCTCCAGTTCTCGGGCCCCTCATATGCCCCTCCCTCCAGTCCCCCGCGGGTATCCTCCGCCGCCGCCCACGGCACCATCGGCACCCACGTCCGTCCGTTCTGCCAATCGTCCTTTTCATGGGCGAAGGACCCCCACGCAACTCGAGGCCCCGGAATTCACTTCACAACCTCTTCCGCCAGCTCCGGCTCACCCACCTTCGGCCTCATGGTCTGGATACGGTCTTCCTCCAGATCCCAGGGCAGCAATTACCGCTGCCAAAAGTCCCAATCGTTCTCAATCCCCTCTTCCTCATATTCCCCGAACCTCTACCCGATCCCCCGTTTCGGCACCCACACACGGACGAAATCCGTCATCTGGTGGTCAAGGTAGCTTAACCCCTCCAAAGCCTGCTCAACGCCCACCTGGTCCCAACCATCCATATGCTCAGGGTCTCCAACCCTCGGCTCAAGCCATCAATGTACTCTCGCCTATAGCAGAATCATTTTCATCACAGCCCACGCCCGTTCAACCTACCGCTCCATCAACCTCCCCCCCTCCATCAACACCCTTCTCGGTGGGACGTGGGCCTTTCACCAACACGTCATCCTCCAGCACTCCGCCTTCGCTTGTCGATCTTCGACGTAAATTGGTCAAGATCACGCTAGGAGGCGAAGGTCATTCGGCTACGATAAACGTGGAGGATTGCGTGGGAGGCGTAGAGGTGCTCGAGAAAGCATTGAAGAAATTCGGGAAGCTTGGTGCCAAGAATTCCGACTTGGAAGGACCTGATCGCGTCGGAACGAGTGACGGAGGCCTTTCGGTTGACGGGTGGTGCGTGTTTCTCGAGTGGGGAAACGAAACGTCACCAGGTGTGTTTTATTTTATTCGACTTTGTCTTCGCCCACTCATCGTTTACAGTTCGACCGCTTACCGAGGCACAACTACTTGCAGTATGTCACGCGCCTCCGACTGACCCCGCCCGCGAGCGCGGCTTGACGTTACGACGTGTCACTAAGGCGAAGCGGCCCAGAGCTATGGGTTATGGTGCATCCACCCAGGGCCCAGCTAACAGCCCGACTGGCTTCGTATTCCCATCTAAATCCTCCGATCACGAAAGCGACGATTCTCCGTCCTTGCTCAACTCAAGCGTTACCCCCAAGCGTTTGAAACGCGCCAGTACTGTCAGCGTACTTAGTGGTCTGGGAGTGGAAGATCCGGAAAAAGCTCTCGAGTCCCCGTCCTCCCCTACGCAACCCGACAATGATGAGAAAGGTCCTACTGGCTTCTTCAAAGGGCCCTCCAAATTACGCAACTTTTTCGGTCAACGGCCACCTAGCGAACTCATCACAAACCATCTCACGGAATACTTCCCATTCACGGAGAAGAAAGTACTCCAACGCACCGCACGAAATAGTATGCTCAGGGCGAGCGGAAGCATTGGTCGTCGCGATAGCACAATTTCATTCAATCCGCGTTCCTCTTCGCGCTTCAGCGTTAGTACCATCGGCTCGCGCAGGGCACCCTCACAGCGCGCCTCGGTTTACTCTCTCACACCGCCAGTTCTTAACCAACATGTGGAACCTCCAACTAGTGATCCAATGGAACAACCCCCTCCGAAGGTGGCTCTGTCCACAGATGAGGGGACCGCCCTTTCCCTGGAAAGCGAAGACGAGGAAAATGCACCCAGCTCCCAGGATCGGTCTTCACGCGCCCATCATCTACCCCCAGTCGACTTTTCTATAGAGTCCTTCGCCGAATCAATGGGTAAACTCGAAGCAGAACAATTGGATCGGCGTTTGTCGTCGGGCTCGTCAATGAGGCGGATGAGCTACATTACGGAATTGCGAAGTAAGCGAGATGTTTCGGACAGCGCGAGCTTTATCACCGTGGATGAGATCACCGCGGAAGTGGAGAGCCGGCGAGAAAACGGTGACATGGACAATGGCTGGACGACCATCAACGCGGAAGGTGACGAAGAACACACACCTTCGGCTCCAGTGGACGTCCCCACGGAGAGCGTCGGGGATGAGGATGATGACGAAATTGACCTGGAACCGGATATGTCTGACGAGACTGATGAAGAGGACAATGAAACAGGGCGCACCATGTCATCAGGAGGTGAGTACACCTTTTTTTGTCCGCGTGGTTTGTGGTGTGGTGACCGGCTATGTCCAGGAATCAAATGGATCAAAGGTGCTCTGATTGGTGCTGGTTCTTTCGGAAAGGTTTATCTTGGCATGGACGCCACAAACGGACTCCTCATGGCAGTGAAACAAGTAGAAGTCCCCACAGCTGCTTCTGACGAGCGAAGATTAGCGATGACCGACGCCTTGGAGCGGGAGATTGAACTGCTGAAGGACCTCCAGCACGCAAACATCGTCCAATATCTCTGTGCGTCTTTTATCGGCTTGCCCTCTCTTCGCTAGAATACTCATGGACGTCTCTATTAGACTCATCTTCTGACGACGAGTACTTCAACATCTTCTTGGAATATGTCCCAGGCGGTTCCGTCGCCGCGCTGCTGCGAAACTACGGTGCCTTCGAAGAGCCCCTCGTCCGCAACTTTGTTCGCCAAATTTTGGAGGGATTGAACTACGTCCACGAGCGAGGTATCGTCCATCGTGACATCAAGGGTGCGAACGTCCTAGTCGACAACAAGGGCGGCATCAAAATCTCCGACTTTGGCATCTCGAAAAAGTTGGAAGATAGTGCGTCTTATGAAACACCCCACTTACTATCATCATCGGCACGTGTTGCTAACCGAGAACCTGTTTTCGTCTCCAGACCTTATGCCAGGGAACCGCCTACATCGTCCTTCGCTCCAGGGCTCTGTCTATTGGATGGCTCCCGAAGTCGTCAAACAGGTGGCATACACGAAGAAGGCCGACATATGGAGCGTCGGGTGCTTGATCGTCGAGATGCTCACGGGAGAACACCCCTGGGCTCAGCTCAACCAGATGCAGGCCATCTTCAAGGTATGATTCTCGCCATCGCATCATTCGAACCCTCTCTCTTCCCTCGTGTGTACTGACGTCTTCGTGGTGTAGATTGGTTCGTTCAGCGCGAAGCCCCCCATACCCTCCGACATCTCGACCGACGCCCAAGGCTTCTTGGACCTGTGCTTTGAGCTCGACCATGAAATCCGGCCATCTGCAGGAGAGCTCCTGGTACACGCTTGGATGAAGAAGAAGGCTGGCACGAGAGGACCGAAGCTCAAGGACCCCCCTTCATGAGCGATGTCGACGACGGCGAGTCTATGTATCTATCTTTTGTCTAGGAGGTCGTACATGCCTTTTTTTCCCCTTTTTTTCTTTCTTGTTATCAACATTTCGGCGTCGGCCCATTCACATTATTTATGCCCTATCACATCACGACGTATTGTAACGGCTGGTACCTCCTCCCCCTTCACATCTTGACTACCCCCCACAGGAATTTTATCATCACTAGATAGATATCGCAATCTACCCCCAAGACGAGTGGTCACTCGTCCTTGTCAGGTCGTTTTCTTTTCTTACCACTTTCTGCCTTCGTGGCTGGACCCCAGTTTGGCGTAGGGTTTTGTTGGTAGCGTACTAGCTTAACTTGAGAGGACTGGGTCACCGTCATCGGATGCAAAGTGAAATCGGCTTCAAAGCTGCAAAGTTGCGTGAGTAGGTATGCCATCAACTGCGTCGAAAGAGGTTCTCTGAGTCCGTCGTACCTTGGTTCCTTCTCCAACAAGACGCGTGCGGGAGAATTTGGTGGGATCTTCTCCATCTTCACAGGATTTGTCTTTACCCAAGTCCGGTAGACGTCGTGAAGATCCCGTCTTGTCGCTGTCGTCTTAAGTGATCCTGCTGCTGCATGCGAACGAGACACTTGGTGTCCAGCATGAAGTAGGGCAGAACTAAAAACCCAAAAAGAAAAAGAAAAACGAACGTCAGCCTAACCGGGCGCCATGTCTGGTGCGATCTGTCCACTGACGCTACTTTGTCTAACGAGGGACAGGTGCAATGGAAGAAACTCGCCACCCTCGAAGGTGTAAAGTAAAACGGTACACTCAACTCCTGTGTATCTCGATGAGCGGTGGCGCGCATTCCATAATAAAAAAAAAGAGAAAGCGTTCCAACCTCTTTCGCGACGGAAAGCATGCCCCTCATGCGTGTGGACGTCCCGTATTTATCTCCATTATCTTCGAGATGCTCCAGGATTCGACCCACAAATTGCGGGTCGTGTATCGGCCCATTCCACATCGGCCCTGCGATGTGCAGCGGGGATCCGCACTCTGGGCACTTTTCGGGCACCGGTGGGCCAACGTGCGTTTTGAATAAAACGTTGGTGTTGCCGCTGCGATCGTTGACCTTTTCTGTCATTCTACCTAGCGGCTGTTCGTGGAAGGACTGGCAACCAGAGCAGACGTAATAGACGGATGTTTGGCTGCAGACACGGATGAAGGAGCGGCGGCCTTTGCAGAAGTTTGCTTACGAACCTGGCAAGTTTCTTGACTTCAATGGGTGCGGTCTGCACTCTCACAAACAGCCGCACATAGAAATCGATTGATAGGGATAGAAGTGGTTGGATATACCGGCCATAGCGGGCGGCAGAGGTTGAAATGGTATGGAGGACTAGCCGGAGAGCCTAAATAAATCCCATCACGACTCGAAAGTAGGGGTCTGGCACGCCAACTTACCGCTTCATGAGAGTATTCGGCCTTGACTGAAACCCCGCCATAATTGGAGTAACTGTGGTTTGTTTCGTGTCGGAACACGTGATACATTGCGATGCAAGGCCCACCATTTCTCCGGATAGTTGTTGGTGGCCAAGACCGAGAGGTCCGTACACGTCACGCATAAAAGGCCTGGTTTCCCCCCGGTAAACTTGGGGGCGAAATCGTCTCGAATTGGTAGGGAGTGGCATACCTCCATCTGTAATGCACTGAACGGCAGCATCGACGAAAGGGGAAGCGGTTCCGTACGGATCCAGATCGACGACGTCAACTCGGTTGCGCTCGGGCGAGTGTGAGTACATCAGAATGCTGGAAATTTACAATCCATCAATCAACTCGTTGACAGCGACCCAGAGGCGATGCTCCTCACCGCGCATCGCCTTCGTTGACCCGGACCCTACCCTGTTGGCCCGATCCTTCCGTTCCGGGTCGGCTCTCATCAGTGGCTGTGCCGCTACCCAGACCGTTCAGTTCTACATTTCGCCTCATCGCCACCGTGGCTGAGGGCGAAAGATCATTCGCTATCACGTATCTTTTTACGAATTGACGTAAGGAAAGGGCCGCGATGGGAATAGCAGGCCCACCTGACAAGGGGTATCTCTTTGGCGTAGCGGATTGAGCGGAGACCGGTGGCCGAGAGTGCTTCCAATATCACGAACTTGTACGGTCGATACTACGAAAACAACGATTCAGAAAAAACACGGTACTGTATTGAGAGTACCGATTATTACCTCTTTTTCCCGAACAGCAGGGTCTGGCGCCTGAGGAGTACCGTCGATATCCATGTCCTCAGTTTTTGCATTCATGTCTGGTGGTACTGAGGCACTAACGTTCGTGAGGGAATTGCACATAAGATACGCGCAGAGTGCTCACGTTTCTTCCTCGACGCCCTCATCAACCTTGGGGCGTTTCCTATCAGACATGCGGCGTTTCTCTGCCTTCATGGGTCTCCTTTCCCTTGCTTGCCTCCATCGTTCTTCCTTGGCCCTGTTCAGCTCCTCGCTCCATACACGAATGGCGGCGACGCTCAGATCTCTGTTGAACTCCTGTACAGGGTTAAGGAAAGCTTCGTTGTTGGACGGCAGCAGTATGTGGGACGTGTTCTCGGTATGGAGTGTGAAGCCATCGGGGACTGTAATAGAATTCGGAGAATGGCCATCGGCCATGGGGCTCATACACCTCAGTAACCTTGCCAGGCGAATGATTGGGGAAAGAATCCTCAACGCCAGCCTGGAGTCAAGTCGTCAAAAAATAAGAATTGTACGAAGTATGAAAGAGGAAGGTTATGTAACACAAGTCTACGTATACGTAACGTCTACAACTGTCCATCGTCCAATAACAGTCAACGCTAGGTCAACTCGGAACTGATGTACGTAGATACAACTGTCTATCGTCCAAGAACAGGTCAACACGAAATTGATGTAAATACAGATACCGTCCAATATCCGTCCAACCCGAAACTGAAGGAAATACCGATACAATACCCATCGAACTAAACCCAAACCCAAAGTCAATTGTCCCAAATATCAAAATCCGAACTCTTCCACTACGACATCGATCAATCCGCTATGGTCGCCTTTCCGAATCCGCGCGGGGTCAATTTGAGCCGCAACCGCCTTTCGGACGACAGCGTTCAATGTCGCAGGTCCACAGCCTTAACACAATCTCTCTCAGTAATCCAGCAACGACCCGGACATCAGAACAAATCAACTCACATGCAACGACAATACGGCCACTGGCCATAGCTACTTCATCCCGTAAAATCAGATCGACCTTTGGTCGTCCAGGCCTCGCAAACTCTGCCATGACGCTAATATCCCGCATATCCTGTTCTCCGAGTTCAAGTTGTGGTTCATCTATCGTTTCGCGCATCAAAGCCTGCATGCTGGACGCCTGAGTGGCAAGGGAGGCCGTCGACATGCGTTTCACGTGTCCCATATATCCTTCACCATATCCCTGCATATCCCATCCAGGAGAGGACGCCCGTTGCGTGGGCAGGGCAATGGACTGTACAGATAGGCGCGAAGATTTGGTGGCTGCCTGATGCCCTCCAAGGGGATCGTCGCCCGGAGTGGTAGAACCTGCCCGAGGGCGGGTGGGCGGAGACGACTCCTGTTGATAAATATCTGCGAGAACTGTTGGCAGGTCGGGTAGCGTCCCCAATTCCGAGGCTCGCTTCGACCTGCGCGATGATTTCTTCTTGCGCGTAATCGCTCGTCGTATCGTACCTTCTTTCTTGACCGCACGATTGAGAGTATTTTCGCCTCGCACTCGGTCGTCATTGTCCCCATCGAAGTTGGTAAGGTCTAGCCGATGCTCTTCGTGACCCAGTTCTCCGTTCTCGGTAAACTCTCCAGTATAGTAACTGAGGTCCACATATTCGTCCTCGGGCATTTGTGCATCGATGAGGTCAGTTTCGTCAAGTGCAATGCCTTTCACTTCGATTGACGTAGAAGCTGAGGGAAACGACGTATCGACGGTATTGGACCGCATCGGATCGGTGGCGTCCTTGGACTCCAGGGGTTGGGGAACAGGAGGATTGTAATTTGTCACAAAAAGGTCGAGTTGTATCGATTCTGGTGGAACAAGTGATTGACACCGATATAGGACGCTTGCGCACCACTGCATATGAGCTGTGTAGATCATTGATGAATCGCTCTGTCAAGGGCGTACAAACAGGCATGAACTTACCGAAATCTCGTAAGATCCATACGAACCGGATTCGTTGCGTAGAGAAATAGGTTTTCGGGTCCATAGTGCCGCCCAGAGACCGGCCATCCCTCCCAGCCATGCACAGGCAGAGATATTCTAGGATAGAAATTGCAAATGACGCCCCTGATCCGCCACAGACAATTACGGCAGTTGAGTACAAGCCCCAATCAGTCCGCGCTGGGGATCCAAATGGGCCATCTACCCAGGCCTTCAAAAGCACGCCAGTCGTTGGTAAGGTCGTCCCCTCCGGAACTTCTCCCACTGGGTGTCGTTGTCCGTGAGCGAGGAGTCCGACTACTGTCGTCCATAAGTCCTTGGTCCAACCGTTTTTCGCACGAATGAGAAATACGATCATTCTGCCATCGTTCCCTAGTTTCTGTTTGTCACAGACGGATGCACAAGTAAATGGGTGGGAATTGAATTTGGACAGGTATGGGATGGTAATGAAAAAGTGCTGGCCCGGGGCCCAAGTCAGGTAGCCAGGTGTTATGATGCGTAATCGTATGGTGCGACCCGAAAGAATCTCTGCATGGGCATAACCGGTGGGAATGGAAAATGTGGACGGACCGGGGGGTAGGAGCGAATGGGTGGAGGAGGCGAGGCGGGTATGACGATAAAGCGGAGGCTTTGAAGATGCGGCGTACGAGGAACGGAACGGGGATCGCGTGTTGAGGGATTCGACATCCGGGTAAATGGAATGCATTTCCCAGTCTTGGACATGGGTAGACATCTTCTTGTCGGCCCGAATAATAGGAGAGATGGAGAAGCGACGGCCCAGGAAGCCATTAAGATACAGCCAGTTTATCGACCGCCAAGTTCTCTCTCCGGCCCATAGCAGAAGGGCTGTCCAACACCACCACCACAAAGGTGGGTGATGGAGCGCCGACATTATGATGGTGGCGGGGACGAGGATGACGTGGAGAATATAGAACCTATCGTAGTACTTCTCTCGGATCGGTCCCAATGACAGCAGGATAAGTAGCGTGAACAGAGCAAATGCCTAAAAGAACCGCGGGTAAGTATCACTCGGAGATATGAAGCTTTCGCGAATACGAATATACACTCACCGTCCACGCATACCTGAATTTCGGGAAATGCCATGCATAGATATATGCAATGTCGTCCGTACCACTACGTCTATCCTTGAACAACTGCACGCTCCAGAATGTTACATGTAATGCTACCAAGGCCCAGATGAGCCGGCCGATCCAACGGTGGAGCCATATGAGCTTGTCGGAATGTAGATTTGTGTAAAAAGGTATAGCGAAAATTGCGAAAGGGGGCCGCCTGAGAGCAAAGAGGATGCAAAGCGGGAAGAGTGCGAAAGCTATGAGACCCGCTCTATTCCCGGAGCTCCACCAGGCTTTTTGGACGGTGTACTGAGGAATGTATGCGGCAACATCTGGCACCGGGGAACGGTGAAACAACCGCAGCCTGTGCGAGGGTGCAATATAGTCAGGTCCGATGAAGACGAATGCCAGAGATAGAAGGGCCAGCGAGATGATGGTGAGGAGCTGCGCGTTCGAGGGCAGAAGAAGCGGTTGCTTGTGGGGTTGACCGCTCTTCTTGGCTTGAGCCAAAGAGTGTTTCTTGCGCCATGTCCGACGACGTAAGGACCACTTGCTCCAATATGCACCGAGAATTCCCGATTCCAGACCGAGAAGCTGGCATGCTGCGAAAGTGAACGCGATCAGACCTATTACCACCCAGAGGAAGTAAGCATATCTCCAGGTCGTATGGCTAAGGGCGTGTATCTGTAAATATGCCGTGATCCATTCGAGGTCATCGTCGAAAACAGGTGTTGTCGGATTGGGGTTGGGCTGCTGAAGAGACGAGGGCTGTGCTGACATTTTGGCCAGCGGCGGGTTCATTACCTTAGGGTCGCGAGGAGAGAAAAATGAATGGATTCTGAGCTGGCCAGTTTGGAAAATATGGCGGCGGTACGACGTATTTATACGAAATGTCTAGATCTGAAAAGGCCAAGATCGTACCGACACAGTGTCAGCAGACCGTCGGATAGCACAAAGATAGCTGGATGCTGCACAGCCAGTTAATGGACCTATCCCGTGAGCGGACAAATAGTGATTGGCACGTGCTAGACGCGCTGACAACAGGAGGTTGAAATTGACATTGCGCGCCAAGTGCAGCCAAGCCAAGTGAGTGCCTGGACCCGGAGCCCGGAGTACAATACAGTACCTTAATGCGACGGAAGCAATATCATGGCATGGGCGGATCCGCGTTCGCCTTGCACAAAGTGATTGTCTATCTCCTCATGGAAAGATGTACAAGCCCGAGAGCACCTGAGTAGAAACACCAAGATGTCGTGAACATACAATATGGGTATAGAGTGGAGTACAGTAATGGGATCCCACACAGTATGAAATGGCGCCCAGGCACGCGCTTGATCAAACTCTCGACATTAGGCGAGGCGTCGATCGGCAAACCGCAGTATGTGTAGAACTGCTGTGCCCAGGAAAATGGCACCTCCCGGGCCTCCCCTTCTCTTTCAGCGCCATCAAATGCTTTTCACACCACACAAACATCAAAATCCGTCCATCAGGTGGACCCACGGAGTTGCAAATAATTGGCTTGCCCAGAACTATCTACCCTCCGTCATCTCGATCTCATCATCACCGTCAGTAGCGACAGCTTGCCATCCGAACCCAGGCGTGGTCGTTGACTGACCGAAAACTCGTGACAATACAGGGGATAAAATTGCTGTTATGGCGAAAAATAAGTATTTCTTATCGGGGCAGCATACGTTGGGATACCCACGAAATCTACTTAGAAGGGGCATCGATGCACCATGTCGCGTAATGTAGTACATGGGGATTCCCCCTAGGACGAATCCTGCGTATTGTTTAGCACAGCCCGGACAAGCCTGTGCTATTTGAACGCACCAAGGACAGCCAGCGCCTCCAGTGGCGCGGCGATGATGGGCATGTAAAGCAGAAATAAAGCAACCTAGCCAGGGTCAGCTGACGTCCCAGAAAAATGAAAAACACGTACAGCACAGAATATTAGGGGTGTCATGATCCACGTTTTATATGGTCTACATATCAAGCAATATATCAAGCCCTGTCACTGATATTCTTTTACAGAAGGGGATGATTTGTACCTCTCCAATGTCGGCTCTTTAATCCTCAAAATGACAAGACCCAGTACCTTTGAAAATTTGAGTCACTGACATTGACACAAGCGCCAGGGGAGACGTACGGTGAGAAAATAGAACGCCCAAGACGCTACGACGGCGAAATTGATGAGGGAACGGAAGCCACCACCTAGAAGTATGAAGGTGATCGTGATGCTTGCTTGAAGAAGCATTGCATTCAGGGGGGTCTTCCTAGTCGGGTGCAACCGTCCAAACAGGGCAGGTAGATACCCCTCTCTACCCGCAACGTAGATCAAACGTCCTGTGGTGAAAAAGGAGCCTGATACCCGAGTTAGGGCGCCCATAACGTGAAGTGAAAACAATAACACACCGTTCAATGCCCCAAAACACGAGAAGGCAACCATGAATGCAAAGACAGAACCCCCGATCGGGCCAAAAAGGGCACGGCCAAAGTCTAGAGCGACGGTGTTGCTCAGGCCGACAGTGGTCTATCGCACCTTAATATAACGTGGTTGATCAACGGAGGAGCTGGGCGCCCTACCTTATCAAGCACCACGAAGTACGAGACATTGGCAAGCAGAAACAAAAGCTAAAGGCCAGGTTCAGATTTCATAGGTGTCGACACTGCCGATAAACTCGAACCGTCACAGTAATCATGCTGAAATGTATGACCCGCGGAATGTTCCTTTCTGGTTCGGACATTTCACCTCCAACGTAATTTGCTTGATCCCAACCATCAAACGCCCAGAGGCCGGAATAAAAAGCGAGGGCATACGAGGATGGGCTTGTGGATGTGCCGTGAAAGAGGGATGTTGTGAGCGAGGTAGTTGCTCGACCCCTCACAAGTTGAATTAGACCAAGTAAAGTTATAGATATCTGAGAAGAGTTAAAAATGGCCCAAAAACTGAACGGGGCGATGCATACCAAGGAGAGAACCTAGGATCAAAGTAGTGAGTATTTTCAACCAAAAAGTGCATATTGGTGTCGCACCTTCACGCTTGTGAAGACAACGGCAACCCTAGTTCCCAGGCTTCGGGTGATAACGCACATAAAGGTAATTATCGAAACAGCCGCAATCGCTGTGACCTGAATGGCCCACTGTGGGATATCGTCCGGTGAAACGTCGCTGCGAGTGGCATGCCAAAACAGTCTATTAAGGTATTCTGCAAATATGAGGCTGATGACAGCGTTGCTCCCTTAGAATATTGTGAATCAGGACATGGCTTCGAGCAGGAGGGGAGGAAATTTTACCAGGTTTCAAGGCAGTTATAGCTGTCCAAGCGAACAGGTAGGAGACAAGTGGACCATACGCGTAAGACAGGTACGCTTGAGCTCCGCCATTAAGTGGTATCGCGGATCCCAGCTCCGCGAAGCTGCTTGCGCCCGTCCAACCCAGTAAACCAGACAACGCCCATACGACGAGACTAGCTCCAACACTCCCGGTGTTTGCGACAACCACGCCTGGTGATGAGCTGTGACGATTTTCAGTGTGTGTACTCTCGAAGCGCGACATTTGACGACATTGACATACAAGATACCTGACCCGATCTATACAAACAAATTGACGGCCCTCGCTCAGAGACAAAATGTTCAGGACTCACCTGTAAGCCCACGACCAAGGCTACGCCTAAAGAATGAAAGGTCCTAACTATCCATGTCTAACGCGACGCAAGTTCCGGCGCACCATTGACCAACCCGATGCTTTTCTCCCCGGTGACACCCCGAACTTCATCCGGCTCGCTAAGGCTTGCGCTCAACGGCAATAGGTCGTTTTCGAAGCGAAAGTTGGACCCAGACAGAGAACGGTCTCGGCGTAGCGCTCTGGGAGCTGCCCCTTCGAGTAATTCCAAGGCACTCAGTGAGTCATCAGAACCATGGGAAGGCCTCGAATGAAGTGATGATCGATCCTGTTCTGCGAATCGCTGGGGTAGTCGTGAGGCACTGGAAGATACACTCATCAAAGTACGGGATTTTCACAAACCGACGCGTTGTTTGTTCAGGCGACACCCGGGATTTATTTACCATTTTTAGTAAGTCAGTCATTTGATAATGTGCAAGGCAGACTCGGCCCACTGTATGGACAAGAATTTCTAGGCTCATAACTATGACAGTCGAGGCTCAGTTTTATTGGTCAAATAAGCGTGATCAGGAAAAGTGATGCTTGGGTGGCAGTCGCTAGACATTGCATCGCACAAGGGCTCTCCCCAGCGAACACTACGAATTAGACTTTACGAACCCGCTGAACTGTTACTTTCATCTTCATGAAGGGCTTGTGCTACGATTTGATGGATTTCAACACAACGCTCTTGACATAATTGTAGACCCTGACGTTCCTACTCAGTCGACGTCGACGGACCGACGGAGAGAACAATCTGTAGCTCACCTGTATTGCCTTGGCCGGTAATATGAGGCCAGTCTGCCAAACGTTTGTCGTCGAACCCAATGCGGGTATGCATGCGCATAGCAACATTCCAGTTGCCAGCTGCGTCTCTTCCTCGGTAGGATCCAACCAGACGTCCTCCCCGATGACCGCCTAACACTGGACCTTGAGGAAGTATACGAATCAAAAAGAGCTTGAACTCACTCCGGCAGATGATAAGACTAAACCAAGCATCTCTATTCCAGCTTTCGCCAGTGAGGTAGACGCAGCGACAGTGGCAGCTGCAACGCAGCTCTCGATACCATCGCATTCGATGATGGTTATAGATATGTCTATGACAGACTTTGGTAGCAAGTCGAGCCGCACACTAGGGGCCAATGCTTGTTGAATGAGATTAGCTATTGACCTGTCTTCCGCATCCTGTGAAATGATGAAACGAGGGTCATCAAGAAGATTGTATGTATCTCACTCGGATCGGTACTCTCCGCACTCGTGATGAAAACGGTGTGAATTTGACTTCCACACTCAACTTCCCAACTTCATGATATGAGTGACTCTTTGACTGACGGGGGCCATATCTGAGTACAAGCCCAGTTTAGTACTGATGGTAGAGCACGGCCGTTGAATGCGAACCCACATTGCACACGCGATTTTAGTACGCTGTGTCTCGATATATGCGGAGCCATTGGCTTGTTTTATGAAGCCTGTCTTCAGAACTGTCTGCGGCACCTTCGTTTAGTAAAGAGTCTAAGGAAAATAGCTGTGTGCCTCGCACATATAGGTCGAATGTCCTCAGGCCGTCTATCCCGGCGTGCCTGGCCATTCTTCCATCCCTTATACAAGACGCTAGGATCTTCACAGTCATCGTCGAAAATAGGTTGAAAGCTCTCGTTTGGGCCGTTGACACGCCTTCTGTCGAACCCGCTCTGTGCCATCACAGTCGAGATGTCATCCAGAAACAATAATCGATAATCCCCTGCTTTTTATGTTCAATTTGTACGGGGCCGCAACTACAGTGTTACGTAATGAAACTATCCTTCTCTCTCTCCAAGCCCGCGACTAAGTCAGTTGGCAATGCTCCTTCACTCAAGCGTCCAGCCAACTTTGGGACATTTGACGATGACGTCGCCGACGATGATGCACCCCCTTCTGCACATAATGGCAAAGCGGGAAACAATGATCTAGTGGCACAAAATATTCAGTTGTCAAAATCAGTAAAGAAACGCATGGAGAAGGAACAGCAGGTTGATTCTACGGTCTATCAGTATGACGAAATATGGGACAGTATGCAAGACGCGAAAGCTAGACAGAAAGAAATCAAGGAACGGGAGTCCAAGGAAAGAAAGGTGTGTCGTCTCCATGTGGTGCCCCCGCAATGCATTGAAGTGTCCTTCAAAGCCTAAATATATCAGCGGCCTATTGACATCTGCTGCTACTCGCAGATTGGATCATTTAAGGGCAGAAGAAAAAATGATTCAAAGGGAGAGAGAAGCAGAAGGTGATGAGTTTCGTGACAAAGAAGCCTTCGTGACCCAAGCATATAGGGATCAGATGGCTGAGGTACGCAAGGCAGAAGAAGAAGAGAGGAGGCAAGAAGGTATGTACTACACGGCTACTACCCTCGTCAATGTAGCTAACATATGCTAGAACTCGAGAAGAAACGTGGTTCGTCTGGGGGCATGGCACACTTTTACCGCAAGCTGCTGGAGGAATCGGAGCAGCAACATGAAGAGACGGTTGCGGCGACCCAGTCCAGTTCGAGAACTGTCAAAGGGCCGCAAGGGACCACCCCTAACCTCACCATCATCAGACCTCCTGAGTTCGCTCCGAAATCGGATGCAGAGCTCGCGCGTCTTGCTCGCGAGGACGGAAAAGACGTCGAACTGAACGAGGATAATCAAATTGTAGACAAACGAGAACTTCTCTCCGCTGGTTTGAACTTATCAGCACCAAACACGAGGCGAATCGGTCTTCACGCGCCGAAGTCGTCTGACGCTGCCCCTGTGGAGGCCCATCGTGCAACTGGATCAGCTGCCAGCCGAAAAGAGATTAATGAACGGCGAATGCGGGAAATCTCTGCACAGATGGAAGCGGAGCGAGAAAGAGTGGTCAAGGAGAAGGAGCGGCAGGAAAGCGAAGCCACTGCCCGTGTGGTCGCAAGACGAAATAACGAAACGGACATTCAAAGGGCGCAGGAGCGATATCAGGAGCGGAAACGTCGGAAGTTAGAGACAGAGACGGGTTCGGAGGAGACGGAAGAAGCCTCATGATTTTTCTGTCGCTGTTTTTTGTGACCAATGCCATGGGTTGGACGTTAATGAGCATGTCATGCAAGTGAAAAGGAGGCCCCCAATGTCCTACGTCCTTCAACAATCCTACAACTGACTGAGACAGACAGTCACGGTGGACAGACTCGGACTGATAACAGAGAAGCACAAACACGGTATTGCCGGCCCGCTGAAGGACGACGCTCAATCCTTGCCTTGCCTTTGCCATCGACATGGAAGACGGAGGTAAGACGAAAAAAACGATCTTCGTTGGAGGTATCGGCGAGGATGTGGATGAAAAGGTAATTCTAGAATCATTTTCAACATTTGGTGGGCCCGATTAGTGACAGTATCTCTACTGGCTATCGCTGACTATACTTCGTTCTTCAAGGTGATATCATCGATGTTCAACTCCCCACAAATGCAACAGGCAGACCACATGAGAATCGTATGTCTAGTGCTGGAAAATCTATTGTCCCTTTGCTCATTAAATGTAGCTGCGGACCTGAAGCACCGTGGCTATGCTTTCGTCACCTATTCATCCGCGGGCGACGCTCAAGATGCCATTGACAACATGGACATGAATGAACTTCGCGGTAGAATTTTGAAGGTTAGCATTGCAAGACCCATGAAAGGTGTGACCCCAGCGATGGGCAACCGAGCAAGTGAGTCGTGTTCACTCGCGTATGGCATCTTCTAATGAAGTGGCCCTTCATTCAGTTTGGGAATCCGAGGAATGGCTAAAGCAATATGCTAAACCGGTAGCTGGCGCTGGAGGTGAGGAGGAAACCCCGTGATACAAACGATCTATTGACATGGTCCTCAGGTTTGCGGGGCCAAAGAAACGAGGCATCTGAGGCAACAGGAAATGATGATGGGGAAGAAACAAACGACGCAATCGGGGGTGATCAGTAGTTCACCACTAACTAGTACGTTGTACCACTAAACTCAACCACACAGCCTGACTGTCAAATGGATGTAGCACTCTGATGTGCACCCACCCTTCACTGGTATTATGGTGGCAGACCCTTAGACTGATTCATCTCAGAATCATTGAACTGGGCCCTCGCCCGCTTAATATCTTCCTGCATGAACAACAACTCCTCCATACGTGCGAGCTTTTTAGCATCAGCCGGTCGCGATAGTGCCCTGCGAAAGTCCTCTATTGATAGACGGGACTTTTTTGTGGG
>Ga0307512_10002003_pt1 | contig 27073 bp, 20 predicted proteins | sample 14_EM_MG_FD_200267 | JGI IMG/M metagenome (GOLD analysis project Ga0307512, IMG submission 200267) | Populus trichocarpa ectomycorrhiza microbial communities from riparian zone in the Pacific Northwest, United States - 14_EM | ecosystem: Host-associated > Plants > Roots > Unclassified | place... | reverse complement strand
AATGGTCTCCAAACTCATTGCTGAAATTGGTTAAGTATAGCCTCCAACAGCATTTGCATTATTGATCGATCACTGCATCCAAGTGCATTTCTTTCTTCACTCAATTATGCCCTCAATGTGCGGAACATAACAATCTCTAAATGAATATTAGAGCTTAGTCAATCGCTATATCCGATATCTACCATGGTTGTGCATGAGTACTGTCTATACTGTGTTTGCCCATAGGTACATATTGAGACTGATTTAGTTAGATTCAAAATAGCATATTAAGAAGTAGAAAATGTTCTTCTGATTATAAAACACAGAAGTCTAACAAAGATACATACAATAAGCAAAATGACTACTGGTTATAGAACTGGAGATTCTAAGATCCACTGCTGTAAGGATAGAGCACTAAGTTCATGATTTCCGACAGATCTGTAGAGAGGGCTCAGGTGCTCTTAAGATCACCCACTGATTCATGTAGTGGTTTCAGCTGCTTCAAAATTCAAATATCTTATATGTCAAATTTTGTACAATCTCAATAACACCTCCATTACAGCAGGTACTTTGAGAAGCACCTGAACATGCCTTTGCAGTATCTGAGAGCACTATGATTAACATCAGTGGGGCCTATAAGTGTCCAGAATTACTTAGAGGCACCAGTGAGGTTGACAAGAGTGTCTGGGAGGATATCAAGAAGATTCTACCCAGTTTAACATTTGCTGATATAAAGCTTACTCTGGGGAATTGACATATAATCACCTATAATTTACATACTGCAGTAATATTCTGTTTTATTTCATTTTTGATTGAATTTACTTCAATGCTGAATAGATGGATTGTATAAGCTATTATCAGCTTATAAGTTTGTGATCTGTTTATTTATTGACCAATTGCCACTAGAGACTTGAGTTGGTTTCTGCTAACTGAGATAAATCATAAAGATGATATTCAACTAAAGGATAATAATGAAGACAATATTCATAACTTGACACTGACTGATCATAATCTTGCTGTTCAAACTCAGGGTATAACTAACATATTCATTTGGTAACATTGATATATTATATAATCAAGACAGAAACTGAAGGCATAATTAACTACAACTGAATGTTGCAATACAGATAGTTACAATTGTCAATGCAATAAGAAGTCTGACATTATTTTAGTACCATGTTTGACTGTTTTTAATCCCACTCAGCTTGAACACAAGTGGAAATATTAACAATGATGGCAAGTGTAATAAGTCCATACTTATTTCTATCATGGCAAACATCATTGCCGCCACCACTACCTGATCAACTCTAACAACCACATACTTCTTGCACCAGTCTCTATTTGAAAATGCTATAGTTACCCTTATAGATAGCTGCAGCTTGCTTTACATCAGCAAAATGTATCTTTCTTACTGGGAAGTGCTAGGAGTAAGGATGAGTTATCTACCAAGAATCCCAGAATGTTCAAATCTGAAAGTGGACTGATCATATACAGTGGCTGTCAGTTGAAATTGAGAGTGCTGGTAAAAAACATCTGACAATTAAGAGGGACTGGGGACAGTCTGGTGAGTAGCTGAAAGTGCTGGCTCCAAGCTAGAACATACCTGGAAACACTAGCCATAAGCTTGAATGTACATCTGATCGATGTTAAATAGCATTGGAGAAACAGAATAATGTGTGGGGCTGATGGCGGTGCACTTTGAATTTATAGTTCCTGCTCATTCTTAAACATTTTTGAAGCATGTATTCTGTTGGTATAGCAAGTTATGTATTCATATATATATGACACGATATATCCAAATATCTATATATCTATGTATCTATGTATCTATGTATCCATATTTGTATGCATGTCTGTATCAGTCAATCTACCAACAGTTATTTTCACTGGTTGTAGCTGAATCTTCAGCACATTTGGCAGTACTCCGGAAGATGGTTGGTCAGTGACAGTAGATATCCACTTAAACATTGTGAATGAGTGATTGGCGAGATGTACTTTGAAGGATATAAATGTGTGAACTGAAAGATAAAATTGGAGGGTGCAATTGAGTGAACTTGAAGATACAGTTTGGAAGTAATTATTGAATGGACTTAGAGACATGTATGGAGAGTAAAATTGTTGTACTTTGGAGTTGTACATGGTAAAAGTGGTATAGTGAGATGGAAGATACACTTACAGATAGTAATCTAGTAAAAGTAGAATATGACTTGGAGGTGGTTGATTTGAAGATGATCAATTGGAAGAGACAACTGATGGAATATTATATTGTATTCATTGGTTGACCTCCAGTCACTGCAATACAATGAGAGTTGAGTTTACATTTGAGCTGATGTAGAGCTGACCAGAGGTATTCAATCTGGAGAGTGATATACTGGAAGATGGCTATATTCTGGAGTATACTAATAGGGGGGGGATCAAGAAAGACTGTCTGCGAGCTGGACACAATCAATACTTCGTTGATACTCAACTCAGTGTTAACTCACGTGTACCCAATTGGACAATACCAGGATATAATTTAAAATATTGTTCACTTTGTAATAGTCAAATTGTCTATGACACAAAGCAAGAAGAGGGATGGAGACAGGGATGATGTTGAAGGGGATGCAGGACATAAAGGACTCAAATCAATAAATCATCATTGGAATTGGTCAAGTTAATTGAGCAACCTTATAGTTCTAGCATTATACCTGCTATATTCAGTATGCTAAATGGACTGCTGCCGATGAAGTTCTTTTAAATTCTGAGTGCTCATGCCAATATCCTTAACCTCCTCTTATCTCCAACTTCCATTTCTCTCTTTCTTGTCACCAACTTTACCATTACCTGAAAATACAATGTTATATTATTCCTCTGTAGATTTCATTATCATACTCTTGAGCATTTACTGAGTACAACCTGCACTCTAGATTGAGTGTATTCCACTCCCTGTCACATTTTTAATTTCTTATTTCTCATATCTAGGATACAATTAGAATAGTCTAGTTGCAATATTGCCCTAAGTAAAAGTGAAATATGATAAATAGTATCTGTATGCATCAGGTTATCCATCTGATGAACCACCTCTGAGTTGACCACAGGTAGAATGACTGCCATTCAATCAACTACTACTAATCACAGATTCTACTTCACCCAATTACTGCTTCCCAGTACACTTTCACATATATATTATCATTGTCTCGAATTATGTCCCTTATTTAACATTATAGTGACCTCCCAGTGCATTACAAAACTCCCACCATCAGTGCTTCCATACAGATCACATAAGTTTTCTATATAACTGCCTCAAATGTAGGATACATCCGATTCTCCAGGTGTATCCCCAAACAGAATTGGCTGCTGTCTTGAAGAGCATCGCTTTGATTATTTTCAAAATAGCACCCAAGCTGGATCTTGTAGTTCATTTACATATATCCTCGAAGTCAATCTCTGACTTTGCTAACTTCGTGCCATCGAGTGCACCTCCCAATTCAGTTGATCACACCCTCCATGTATATTCCAAATGGTACTCAATTAGAGCTTGCAAGATTTCACAATTGTAGCCTTCGAGTGTATATCCATAATCACGCAACTGATGACATAAGATGCCACACCGACAGTGCTTCAGTAATGGCTGCAGCATGATCAACAGTGGTAACATGAATGGATTGGCTACGATTAAGGGTATGTGCTTTGAAATAATGTCCTGTGTCACCTTGGTGGCGTGAAATAGAGATGTTTCAAAAAGGTAAATATGATGGATATAATGGATTGTAGTAATGAAACATGCAACTGTAAGAACCTCAGCTGGGAATATCAAGCACACCAAGATTATGGTCTGCTGCATACCAGCACAGAGGACTCAGCTGCTCTGAAATTGAACTATTCTATGAGGTATATTTTAACATCTCAAATACACCCTCACAACTGCGTGTTCATTAAAGCTCCTGCAAATGTTCTTCTGCAGTATCTCCCAGGATTTTAGTCAACTTAAGCAGGCGCTGAGAGGGTTTAGAATAACTTGAACATACTAGTAATATTGACTGGCAGTGTTGAGAGGTTTGAATGTAGCTTCTGGATAATATTACATTTTGCTAATATGTAGCAGCAGTATTGTAATTGTTCAAATTGAGCCAGTTTAATTGGTAAATATATTATAGCTATACTGAAAAATCCAGCCAACTACAATCCATTACTAGATATAGATAAAACTATAGGAATATTGTGTAAATTACAGTGAAAAGAGATTGCTAGTAATTATCAGATAATGGATTTTGCTGGTATATTGGTTGAAAAGAAAATACTTCAAGTATTTATATATGTGCTGATTTTAATCATTTTGATAGCAATGAAATAGGTTTTGTACCAATTACTGATATATTGGTATGAGTTGTCAGTAAAGACTAGACATGTACAATTCAAGATTTTACTACTAAGTCAATTATATTGTATTTGTACAATATCATATTTGATTATAAGTAGTAGTAAAGCTATAGGTATACTAGAGTGAAATTTTGCAGCCAAATTGCAAATTAGTGACATTATATTCTTTTCACATTTGAAAACCTATTCAATTTTGATTTTTGTTCATAATATCACTATTAAGATATATTAATTCCAATCTTTAACAATATTACTTTCAGTATACCTCTGGTGCATACTAAGTCAATCTTACTTTTTTCTAATAGTCAGATTAATAGTCTATATACTATATACCATTTAACAGTAGATAAGTAGATAGGAATTTCAAAATTCAAAATTGATATTATAGATTAAGTACTGTCTATATCCAGCTCAACTGGGCAAATGTGATTGAAATACTTTCATCAGTTTATATTTTAACTAAGAAATAGTAAATATATTGTATCCATGTTGATAAAATTATCTAATATTATATTCAACAGACCAGTGATCTATCTAGTATTAAATAAATACTACAGTGATATCAAGAGTAGAATATGATTTGGAGTAAATGATAAGTTTACTTGGAGAGTTAATATATTCTCCAATTAATGTTGGCAGATAGAGTGGTTTCTTTACAAAATATTATGAAATTTTAACCAATACTATTTTCCTTTAAGTATTGAACAATTGAAATATAAATATAATTCCTGTAACTCACTACAATATATTATTATTTTGCAACTTTCATACTCTACTTAATTGCTAATAGAAATATCTTAATATGTTTTGTACAATTTAATACTATAAATTCCACAACTAAGTCGATTAAAAATTGAGTTTTTTAGAGTTATAATCGATATAGCATAGACATGTTGCTGATTCAATTTGAGTATATATTAATGTTGAAATATAATTATATTTTGTGAACTGTTCTGATTATATTAATTAACGGATCATTTCCATACAATTCTGTAATACTGTTTCCAAGTAAGGCTCATGAAGGAAATGACATTTCTAAAATATTTCTATTTATTTTCGATGTCCAAAAAAATAGCGTCAAACTGATTGTATGCTTCGCTATATCTAATGGATCAAACTAATGATCTCTCAAGCTGAGAGAGACTTATAATAATTGATACAATGATCTATGATTTTTAAAGCTTTCTGTACTTAGTATTTTACTAGTTTCAGAGATAGCTTTGCTGCCTTTGTGGAATATCAGGTAGATATAATCCAGTGTGTTCAGCTGGCCTACAGCCAAAGCTTTAGTTAAAGCTGAAAAGGTGGCAAAGAAGTAAGAAGCTGGGAAGGAGGTAAATAAGAGGTGAAGAACAGCAGGAGTCAGACCAGTAGCAACTTTAATTTGTATCTACCCATCCCTATACTTCTGTATAACCAGTTTCCAGTTTGAATACTATTAACTCTACATCTTATTTACAGCAGTTGGCTCTGCATGTCAGAACTCAGTTAGAGCAGGGCTGCAATTGTAGGTACCACTCACTTAAGATTGCAATGTTGTTGATAGTATGTGATACTGCAATGTGTACTTTGTGTTGAATTTTGCGATGGTGCCATTTATTGTACTGCAAATATCTGAATATACCAAATAAAAGTACATACTCAGAACAGAGTGAGTTTACTACCAATGGTAATACAATATTAAACATTATAAGACATACATACAGATAACTGCATGTCAATTATGAAGAAAATTGTATAGGGTTGTATGCACAGTATAGCCATTAATAACACTTCTGGATTCTCCAAGCAAGTGTAGCAAGGGTATACAGGTACAGTAAAACCAAGTGAGTAAAGTAAGGCCAATACAATATAGCAGAGCAAATCAGTCTATCCTGGCTAAGTGAATATTGTAATGACAAGTATAGAGCCCAACATATAACATCGCTATTTGTACAGGCTACACATAATTCAAATGCAAATGATGTTACCTGGTTAAGATAGATCATCTGTATTTCTATATCCTACAGCATCTCAAAGTGAAGACTTAACTGCAAAATCTCTCTAAATTCTCGTTCAGAGGCATTGTACTGTCCAAAGTACATTCAACTTCCACTTATTGTATATTGAGTAGCTTTATTTATCTGTACATTATCATTCTAACATGGCAATTCCACTAAACAGCACTCTCTTTGCCCAGTATTGTGATCTGGCTGTGATTATCATCAACCTCTTGTACAATATTATTGTATCAATTATTTGGTATAATGTGGATCATTTGAAGTCTTGTCAACCAGTCTGTATTCGCATAATCACTGGGAATCTTGTTAATCCTATTGGGCAATTTTAATCAGTTCATGATGTGTTAACTAGTTGGCATTTATCTGATGATTGGTGTTATAATATTTTGTTAGTATCATGATTTTGTTCTTGTTGACTGTTAATACAATATCCCAGATGTGGAATCTGAACTGTATATTAGCAGTATTTATAATGATATTGATGTAAGTCTTCATAGTTCAATTCCATATTGAGTGAAAAATTGCTCCAGTGACAGTACCTGGCTTATGTCGAGCAGTATAGTCTACTGTTTGTGTGCAGGCTAGGGATAGTATCATCCTGTTAATGTATTATATTCATGTCTCATATAACTGTAGGTTCTGTCAATCTGCTTGATCAGTTCTTCATTGCAATTGTAATAGTACTGGAATATAATATAAAATGGTATATTTTGTTGAATAGCCCAATTGCTGTCTCTTCCAATAGACATATTATTTAGCATTTGTATTTTCATATCTGTATAAATCCAATTAAACAACTATATTGAATTGCTCATAAAGCAAGCAATAGAGAATGTATTCTACTGTATGTACACAATTGCTAAGTACTATTAAAAAAGTATATTGAAGGGTTGCAATCAAGTTGTATAGGGCAAAGTGTGTACAGTCAATTCTCAGGGGCTGGCTGACATATATACATTGGCAACAGTACAAAATGACTATTGACAGCAATTTGCACAAATATGTACATTTGCAGTTCATATCAACCTATCCATGAACTGTGGCATAATGCGTATTCAATTGTTGGCAGTAAACAATCTAGAGGCCTTTCTTTGCACATGGGAATATGGAACTATGTACAGCTGGCAGTCTATTAAACTCAGTCAGTCATTCTTGCAAGCAGATATCACTGGTACTGTACTCCCTCATTGAGAGTAATCTTCAGTCACTACTTGGGCAGCTATGTTAGTATTGATCGAAAGTCTACTTGACAACTTACTTGCTTACCTAATTGAAAGCCTACTTGAAAGTGATCTTGAATCACTGCTTGAGAGCTTGCTTGAGAATCTGATTGAGAGTCTGATTAAAAACCAGATGCAGTCTGGTCGAGAGTCTGATAGTACTGTTTGCAACAGGTCCGGGTATCATGCCTGCGGTCCAGGTTCAGACCAGAAATACTTGTCTGTTCGGTTCCAGAGCCATCCAAACCCAGACCCACTGCTTTTTGGCGGTTCAATCCTGGACCTGGACCTGTCAACCTGTGGGTGTTGCCGGGTTTTGCCAGACCTGTCGGGGGCAATCTCTGGTGCTGCATGTCAAGTGGTATTATCTATGGTCGGATTCAGAATTCCTACTGTTAATCGTAAAATATTAAAGAAGGTACATCACTGTTCGCTTTCGACGAACTGGCCGCCTATAAAATCAAAAATTGGAGAGACACACTCCCTGCCCCATCCAGGGAATGAGCGTCAACAGAACGTTATCAACTTTTGGTCTTGCATCGGTGGTGATCTGTGTGGCGATTGGTTGTGGCCATTCGTAAATGCGGTACTGGCTGGCTATATCTGCATAAGGCAGAGCTACACACTCACTGCGCCATCATGAAAATGAGGGTCAGCCAAGCGTCAACGATTCAAGGTCTCAAATATTGGTCAATATATGTGGCACGTGATTGCAGACCTCTATCAAGGAGGAATTGGCTACCTCTCTACGCAGATAAGCAAGCGGCATTCCTGTAACAGCCTCCCGGACAGTAACCACACATTTCATTTACAATACTGCAACTAAACCTTAATGAGCATTTTAGCCTAGATGAACGGTCAAAGCATCGTATATAGACAATGACCAACGCATCATGCTTTGATTACCCATGATGACAGGGCAAAAATTGTGTACGCTCTGTTGACGCCCATTTTGATGATGGGGCAGGGAGCGTGTAGCTATCTCTTACCCCTATATAGGCAGCCAATACTCTGATTATGTATCGTAATGACCAAATTGAGTTTGAATCACCTGACTTACAAGACCACAATTCGTTGACGCTCTGTTGACGCTCATTTCCCGAATGGAGCAGGGAGTGTGTGGCTCACGCTTTGGCCAATGAAGCCAGCCAATACCGCATTTGTGAATGGCCGCAACCATTTGCCACACAGACGACCCATGATGCAAGACTAAAAATCCTTGATGCTTGGGTGACGCTCATTTTGCCATGGGCGTTTCCACAATATGTTATCATTCAATTTGGCATAGTATATCATTCATGGTGTTATGGCAGCCTTTGTACCATCTTCCTGTACTTTCTCCTTCATCACTAACTTGTTCTCTAATAATACATATAAAGATATCCTTTAAAATATACTTTAAAGTATCCACTAATTGTAGACAATAATACACTCAAAAATCCTGTTCCATTCCATCAATGCTGATCATCACAGTCAGGTTCGCTCAATAGGCTGTTGTCGTCTGCAAAATCGATCTGAGCTGCATTACCACGTGGCAGGTAATGTACTAACCAGCAGATCTTCCTTCATCAGTCAGCAAATCTGCATTAAAATCTTTATCGGGCTTGAGATCCTTGGCATATACATCGAGGTTGAAAGATTGAGCACTAGGACGAAGAGTATGTATATACACATATCCAGGTGGCTCACCTTCGATGTCAGATGCCTGATCTCGCTCATCGTCACCATGTGGCATAAGTGGTGTTCCGTGCGGATTTGGCATCGGTTCTGGGGTATGCCATCTAGGTCGCTCTGGTGTAGGTGCACCCAAGCCTTTGCACCTCCAGCGTATCTCAGGATTTTGTGCTGTGCCATTTTGGCAAGGAAGGCAGCCGTCCATTTGATTTTCCCGAAGAATAGCCGAGTGTCTTTCTATCGCAGCCTGCACATATTTATGCCCAGGGGACTCAACTCCCAGCTTCATCTCTTCTCGGACTTCTGCCCAAGGTTTTTTGATCAGGTGATGCGTTTCCTCCATTGCGGCGCGCGAAAACCCTGCTTTGGCCATTTTGGCCATATTCAAGGCAAGGCGCATGTCAGACTGTTCTAGCTGTACCTAACCTCTTTGCCTTGCCATAGTTGCAGACATGTTCATAACCTACAAGAAATTAGTTGCTGCATCTACATATCAGATCCGGCTATTACCTGCACCATATATGCTTCTGTATCAACCTCTGAGGTGGGTTGATCTTGTTTTCTCCACTCTCGTGGATACTTTTCAGTACATTTGTCACCGAAAATCCCAGAGCTGACAACCTCATCATGTTCGAGTTTGAGTAATGTGTGGACACATGGCTTGGTCAGCTATGCAGGGTTCGACAAATGGGTGCCTATAAATTGGTCACGCAGCTCTCTACATATGCCAGTTGTATGTGATATCATCAGTTGGCTGCCATCTACATTGATATGACTATACTCACATCACATCGCGTACTGCATCATACTCTTGCTGATTCCAGTTTTACATGTAATATGCACTCTTCCTCCAGGGTCTGATCTTTGGTGGCAACATTTGCAGTGTCACGGTGGACTAAGTGGTGTCTGTGTGATAGTTGGGTCTGAGCAGGTGGTGTATTGGATTAAGCGCCCGTTGTTCCGCTCAATTCCGATTCACTCGCGCCTAGCTGAGGAGTCTGTGGAGCCACGATTTGCTGGTGTGGAAGTGAAGAGATGATGATGACGAAAAGAAGTGGGAAGTACTGAGGAAGATGATCACCAACAGAAGTAGGAAGTCATGATGAATATGTAGTTAGCTTCAAGTCAAAATGGATTGCGTAACAGCCAACTGGCACAGTCTACACAAGATGAACTCTACTGTGTAAAAGTGCAGGTTGCACAGGTTTACAACCGTCCTGCGGTTTTTAATAAGTCAGTCCTGTGTTGTGTGATCATTTCCAGGGATGAATCAAGGTGAACAACCGCAGAAATTGCGGGTTTCTGACATGTATTCTGCACACTCTTCGACGGAATGGACATCTGCTGTTGTTTGTATGAGGAAATCCCCGGGATCTTACATGTAATAGCCGCTAAACATCATCTAATGCTGTACGATTAGTATTGCTATTCCCAATGCAGTGACGGTCAATACGCAGATTTTGGTTTGTTCAATTCGATTAATTGTAACAACCTCGACTCAAAAGACGCAGCTTCCCTCCATGTCGTCCATATCGTGCAACATCCAATAGCTTGCCAATTAACAAAGCCAACAGAAAATTCAATGGTCAACGCACCGAAATGGAACCATTCACCGCTACCGGCAGACACATAAGCCAAATCGACCAGGCACCTCTCACAATGATGTCATCAAGGGAATGGAGGCAAACGTGGGTTGATGGCAGAAAGGGTCTGGGCTCTTGCAGTATTGCGCAGCTCGCGATTCAAAATGAACCTTGCTGCGCCAAAATAATGAGAACCACACATTTGAAGCAACGAACAGAAGGTGCAATTGATCGAGGATTATGTGGATAGAGAGACTGCTGCGGGAAGAAAGCAAGTTGAAGCCGCAGAGACAGCAATTAAGCAGGGGCAGGAAGATATGGGAAATGTTGAAAAGGTGGGATGGAAAACAAGAATGCCTGAAACAACATTAGCGAAGATGTTGAACGACATATGAGATAGTCTGAGCAATCTTGCAAGTTCTGATGATGGGGAAGATGGGGAAGATGAGGATGATAATGAAGAAGATCCTGAGCTGGGCAAGCTGAGCAAAGATGACGAGCCTGGCTGGGTGAAGGGCACAATCTCCAAAACTATACAGCATCACATGGAGTGTTTTCGACAGGAGCCGATGAAGCTTGACAAATGGATGCAACCAGGCTGAGGAGACCCGGCTGACTACTTTCATGAGAGCAATATGAAGTGTGGGATAACCGAATTGAATGTTCCGGCTGTCATTCAACCTCATATGGTAGATGATGCAGCCTCCTCCACACCAACGACATCTGGTGAGCCCATAGAGACCCTTGATAGCGTCCCCGGAAAAACACAAATGCCAGAAGTCATATCTCAACCAGGGTGTAGTGGTATGAGGCTCGGTTCCCGGAAACCCCAGACACAGAATTGCATTCCATCTCTCCCGCCCGACACAGCACCTGATTCATAAATCATTACCAACTCAAAGCTTGGTGAACCAGTAAGCTGTTACCCCTGTATATAGCGTCCCGAGCTAATTACGATATGAAACTCAGATTCAGAGGAAGAAATGGTGACAGCTCCTGTGTCATCGGAGGAGTGAATTGGCAAAGTGATATTTTTGATGATGTATCTCTTCGAAAAGCAAGACATGTACCCACTTTGCATTGTGTCAGCGTTTACTTGATTTCAGGGACCAAGTTGTGACACATGATCATTCGTCTGTGGATGTGCAACGGTCGCATGGGCCATGCCAATGTTCGAGACTCCAACTGACATAGTCTGATGCCCAATGCACTTCATACCGTCCTGCCAGTTACTGTTAAGTCAGAAAACTAAAACTAAATTTGAGATGAAACGCTCTAACAGGATGTAAGTCAGTAATGTCATACGAGTCATAGTTGGAGCGGTCAAAGCACAATGCGACGTGGGATGAATGACGACAATCATGCTGCATTGGTTCATGCATCCAACTTCATAACTCTCTGCACAGACCTGGTTCATATGGTTGAGATTTCGAAAATTGCACATCGTAGGTGATGGAAATCCCGGAGAATGAGATGGATGAGGAAATGTGAGGAAGTCGGGCTGAGTATATCAATAACTTGTATACTGCTCAACATGCGGTTAATTGCTGGCTGGATGCGCTGTAACGTGATTGACCGCAGTCATTTATCACTCAGATAATGCGTCAAGCGGTGGATCCCAAATTGAGAGGCTTCGAAGCGTTTGGATGCAGATGTTTATCTATTGAACCGATTCATTGGCTGCTAATAACAACTGAAGGCATTTTCACATTCAATTGTTGAGCAACCAATGACTGTTAGTATGTCAATAAGCTATGTGTCAACGGGGCGTCAACAATTTTTGGTCTTACATTTTCTGCAAATGAAGGGCTGTATAGTCACATCCTTCCAAAATGATTGTATCGGCCGTTTTTATAGATGAAAACGAATATGACATGATTGTTGCCCCATCCTAGAAATCATCGTCAATGATACATCAACGATTTTTGGTCTTTTTGGTGTGATAATCAAAAAAAAGACTTGGTCGCTGTGACACATTATTAATGGATTCACAGCATTTAAAATCAATAATGCTAGTGATGTCATCACTACTATCTCTTAAAGATGAGGGTCAACGGAGCGACAATGAATTTTGTTCCTGCATTACAGATAATCAAACTGCTGTGCAATGACATTCAGCTATAACCGAAGTGTTGGCTGCCTTTTTGGGCAAAACTGATATTGATGACATTGCTACCACCTCCCGAAAATGAGGTTCAAAGAAATGTCAATACTTTTCTCTCTACCATCCTGGATAATCCAAGGGTAATGCAACCACGTCAACCCATAATCATTCAATCGGCCACATTTCAGGGCAAATATGCTATGGACGATATCACTACCAACTCATAAACATAACCGTCAATGGAGCAACCACAATTTTTTGTTTTGCATCATTCACACTGTAAGCGCTGTGCATCAGCATTGACCCACAATCAATGGATCGGCCGCCAGTATGCGCAACAATGATTGTGACAATATCCCTACCACCTCTTAAAAATGAGTGTCAACAGAGCATCTCAATGGTTGGTATTGCATCTTGGATAATGTATCCGCTATGGAACGGCATTTACCCATAATCTACTACTCGGCTGCCTCCATGGGCACAGATGCTAGTGACAATATCACGTACGCCTCGTACAATGGAGCTCCCATGTAGCGTCAACAATCCTTGTGGGGGCTAAATTCGCTACACCGCCATGATCTGCTTTGCATTCTTCTTAAATTGAATGTTGCACAGTCAGTCATTTCAATATGTCTATGTATACAACTGCGCAAATATGCATGGAATGTGTCACAGATCAAAGTTTTTTTGCTCGTAGCTCTAGAGTCAATATTCACGAACCCACATTCTACTTTGCTATAACATAACTTTTGGCAGTCTCTCGAGTTGGATTACATAACTATCAAATTCCTACGGCGATGTCGGGTTCATAATCTTTAAACACCTCATTACTACAGGTTATAATCTCTTTCACAAATGAATCTGTCATTATTCGTGATTTGAGGGACCTTACTTTGGACCTCATCTTCAATGCTTGGTGGGCTTCAATGAATGTAGACTCGAAACATCCTATTGCCTAGAACAATTCTAGACATACTCCTTTGTGGCAATGTTATTTCCACTGCGGAATGGAGCAGACCGGCAGCCCTGGCATCATATGTATCATGTGTCATCAAGTTCTTCGTCATCCATCGGAACATAGGACCAGAGCGATGGGGAAACACATGCTGGCAAAAGTTCACATTGTGAAGTTAAACGAATCAACAGAGTCAGAAGTTACTGAATTGACTAGTTCAAAGGTCGATGAAACAGCTTTGGCCATGCTGAAGAGACAAGGAAGTCAAGGAATTACAAGTCAGTTCACAAAGGAAATTCACATTTGATGTTCAGGTTTCATCCAGATTAATTGAATTGACCGATAAAATGCTCCAAACTGGCCGCGAATGACAATGAAACTTCCAACTTTCACCAGGACATGTGGAATCATTATCGCACGTTAGGATTCGTTTCGGCTCATACTCCATGCAATGCTATATCCAATCACGAGCTATGACGGTCTTGTAAGTATTGCAAGGTCACCTAGTACTGCCGTCCACCTTTGCCATTAGCAAAAGTTGCCGGAGGGAATACCCATAGACCCTGAATGCAATTATCGAGCAATTGCCGTCATGAAATACATTCAGTGTAGCATTCGCCGTATGGACATCAACAACCAAACAAACAATAACTGCGGTTGTTGCTCACTAAATGGATCAGAATTAGGTGTAGCAAGAAGTGCAACTTGCATTCGATGCGGTCAATCGAGTATCCCTGTCCTTTTTCGATAGCTAATTCTGGATCACAGTTCAACTGCCAACATACTGGAGCAAGCCAAGCCATACATTTGAAGGACGTTCATGATCGTTTTCAGCTTACCAAAGGCCCTTTGCTTCACATATCAACTGATGATACTTCATCAAACTGCTCCATGACTCTTGAGCTGCAATCAACCCTTCAGGCCTCTGGAATCGAGTGGCCTGCATTGAGAAACCACATACCATGCATGGCGCAAGTCATACAGCTGGCTTTTGGTGAATTCATGAGCAGTCTTGGTGTGAAAGGCCACACCAAGGGTTGGGAAGCCCATGAGAGCCATCAGCAATTTGGAGAGAATGATAGAATAGACATTGGGAAGAGTCTAAGACTTCGAAAAGAGGGCAATGCTAGAATCAGCAAGGTGTCTGCCATGAGACCCGGGTTAGAAAAGATAACTGAGAAAGTACATATTTCAAGATATTTTGAATGACCTGAAACTACCCTGCATATTGAAGCGAATGATTGCTGCATGGATTACGCTGACACCTGGTTGTCAAAACGAGTTCATTGGCTATCAAAAATCCATCGTCCGCATCGCAGTACTACCTATTATGGATGTGAAGACTCATTGGAATTTGACACAGGAGTTGCTTGAGCAAGCCTGCCGGTTACGGGAATTCACCTGCCAGTCGCTCCAGAATCCAATATTCAGTGAATACCGGCCACTTTTCACACCATGGGATGAATTTACCAATGCCAAGTACATCATGGAAGTTTTGAGGCGATTCCGATACTGGACGTTGTGGATGTTTAAGAGGCACACGGTCACATTGCATGAGATTATCACACTCTGCAATGACATGCTCGATCATATGGATGGCATTATGCGAGCGGTGGCCAAGCAGAAGACTCCATGGAAGGAAGACTTGTACTCCACCGTGAAGTTAGCTTGACAGAAGCTGTCCAACTATTATGCTGAAGTTACTCCAACAACCAGTAAACTTCTCATTTCACCACGTATCCTTGATGTTGTCCGCAAGTTGCGATGGTTTAGGAAGTGGGACAAGGCAGTGGATATTCATACTGAGGACGTGACTTTGTATACTACCCAATACCAACAGGCATATCTTAACTTTGTGGAAAATGAATACTGTGCCAAGCATGGATGTGTGCTGGTCATTAAACCCGAAAGTGTACTGAACAACAATCTCTTCTTCTCTGCAATGTCCTCAGGATCCGTTGAATCTTCCATTGATCCATATGATTCGTCTAGAGATGATGAAGAATACTTAATGCCTAACAATGTGGCCGAAACGACACCCAGAGAAAGCGATCGCACATCACGCCTATTGGCCACAGCTGGGGATCATTTGAATTCACCGCCTCAATCCCGAAAGAACTACGGGCAACTTGTTCCAAATCTCAATGGTTAGCACTCCGACCCAATGGAGATTAGCAGAACACTTCTGATACCGGATACCACTGACTAGTGGCGACAACAAGATGAAACGCACTCAAAGTACGCCGATCACTCTGATATGGCACAGGACATATTCTCTACTCTGCCACTTCATGTTCGAGTGGAGGCCAGTTCTTCCCTGCGTCGTGATGTTATTGGCTGGGGGCAGTCAAAACCTACAGGCGAGACCCTTGGCAAAAAAGTTGTTGTAACGCGGTTTGCTTGTGCCAATACCGGGACATTGGCAGGCGATGACCCAGCATTGGATACTACGAACAAAGACAATGACTCGGAATTGAAGAGAGAGGCAGAGGAAGGAAGATTATGCAGACTGGCCAATGTCCATGACTTTTTGTCAATGTGGCAGGGCAGCCAAAACCTACCTGCTACACAGCAGACATGATACGCTCAATTGAAGCGAATGGCAGCCGTAGGATACAGTTCGGATACGGAAGAGATCAATAGTGCATCCTGGTCACTCGTTCAACACGACAGTGCTGCTGCATGTAAATTGTCAGAAGGATCACCTTTTCCAACAGCTTTGTCTGCAAACGACCTCCCTGGAGGACAAACTCAAATATTGAATGGTCACTGTATCAGAAGAGTTGACCGTCATCCAGTCGAAAGTGATGAGGATAGCTCACCTGAAAGCATTTTGGACACTGAAAATTGGCTATTCTGGAATGCTGACTTGGGTGTTCCAACTGACCGCGAAGACAATTGCACAGCAGGCGTCGAATCAGATCTAGTGCGAGACAATGTCATCGAGGATCCAGAAAGCCCAGAGCGGCAGGATGTGAGCTCCGCAACAAACATTGCTGGATTGATTCGGCCAACACGGATGTCACAGAGGCAGGCTGCAATGGAGTTGGTGGCGGTCAATACAATGGGAAGGAGCAGGAATGAGGGAATCAAGAAGAAGCAGGACAGAATCCGTCAATATGTTTCACCACCATCTTTATGTAGCTTGACCAAGAGTTGAATTTAAAGATATATTATGGGCGAATGGTGAGCTGTTGCTTGTGAATATCGGTTGACTAACAGATGTATAGCGGGCGCAATCGTTCTTTTGGCAGGATATATAAATTTTGATAGTATGAGAGCACACAGTGCACGAATATTACTGGGCTCGGCTCTGCCATACGGCTGAGTCTCCATCTGTCAGAAAGACAACCAATCAGTTCAAATCATTATGAATACAATTATTCATCGCAGCTGATGTTGAATGGACAATGCATTATAATGAGTGTCAACAGAGCATCAATGATTTCTGGTCTTGTAAGCACAGTAATTGAAAAGTGATTTGGTTGCTGTTGTGCATAACCGATGTATTGGCATTCTCTATAGGCAACAGAGAAGCGACACAGTCACTGCCCCATTCTGAGAATGAGTGTTAATAGAGTGTCAGAGATTGTTGGCATTGTATCTTGGGGAATCTACGTTCCGATTGGTTGCAGCCATCCATTGATGGGATATTGGTAGCCTTTAGGGGCAAAAAGAACAGCAACACGCTCGCTGCCCCATCCTGAAAATGCGCATCAAACGAGTGTCAACAAATTTTCGTCTTGCATATCTGGCAATCAAGGTATCGCGCAGACATTCGAGCACATTACAGAACTATTGTTTGCCTTGATAGGCAACAATACAATTTATCAAAGGATAAACACAGATTCCAAAATAATCGATATTGCATACTGCAAAACATGCAAAAACAAATTATTGGCTGTTGAATACACAATTTTGATCAGACACTATTATCAATCTGCAAAAACATGAGCCTTATATGAATCTATAGATGGACCGGCTGCACATCCTGCTGGGAACCTGCCCGATTCAGATGGGTTGGGAGATATCCATCGAACCGTACCTGAGTTGACAGTTCGGGTGGATTCACATACCGGACTGCCACTCTGGCAATGGTTCGGTTCGGACCCGGACCCAGACCCAAACTGACAGTCCGGAACTGTAGCTAACACTATCTGTTTGAAACCCTGCTTTGTAGGCAGCTTGAGAGTGCAGTACTGGGAAGAGCCATGCATTGGGAAGAGTAGTATTTCCATGTAAAACTTTATGATGAAGGCAAACTCCAGTACTGTTAAAGCATTAACATTAATGAAGCCAATCTACGTGTCTGACTTCTTCGGACACTGTATCTGTCACCATTCCTGCTGTCCATGCCATGACCATGAGTATGGCCATCACTATCACCATCTTCGATAGTATTGCCATTACCATTATCATCATCATCATTCGCACCAGCTCTGGGATGGATGCCAACTTGCACATCAAAGTTCAGTAGGAACTGGGCGCCAGATATGACTGCAAAATGTTGGTGGGCGATCTGCCTTTTACATGATCCAGTTGTCTACCTTTACTGTAGAATATCAGACTGCAATTGGCAACTCCATAACCCAGAGATTTGGTGAGATCGTTCCAGAATGCGCATGAAACCGACAAAGTTTAGTCTATGATATCAATCAACATGATAATTTTGTCCACAATATCAACCTGCCACATACTGCCCACCAAAGGACACCTGCTGCCATGCCCCCACTACTCTGTTGGAGTTTTCTATAAAGTATAGTGGAGAGAATAAATATTGTAACCGGCGGGTTCCGGCATCGGTGATTTTGGTAACCCTACTGTTCTATTGTAATTGGAACCGGGTACTCCAAATTTTAATTGAGAGAGGCAGAACGTGTCAAGAATCGGACCTGTTTCATAGTCATAACTTGCTTTGCTATACAAGAGAATTAGTAAAGAGTGAAGAAAAGGAAATCCTCCAACTGCAAACAACCTCTCGTTATATACAGTTCATCTGTCTCCCTGTAATCATTCATCATGCTTCAATGCACTATCTGAATCCTTCACCATGATCTTACACACCACCCCAGAATTCCTTATCGACAAAACCACACCACATCATATGATGTCGCAACTCCTAAGACCACTTCCTAATCACCACCAAGTATACTGCCACCACTACACCACATTTCCGCACTTTCTCCCTGCGTCTCCCAATGTCTCTGCCTTTCCATAACACCAGTTCCTTCTGTACATGTGAACGAATTCCCTACTATCATCCCAACCTCTCACTCGTAACCCAAGCAGTGAAACATATCAGGGTGCCTTTTAGGGTTATACTTCACAGCATCCAGCCATGTAGACTGGAAGTATACAGTCAAATACAAACAGAAGTATAATGTACAGCATCCTGTGAGTACACTGGGCAGTACACTACAAAGTCTGCTTAGAGTGTACAATTGAGTGCAATTGAGTGTATATTTGAATATATATTGGAAGCATACATTAATGCAGACTGGCAGTGTAAAATCCAGTATAATCAGAAGCTGTGAAAAAATGTACACCTTTCTTCAACTGATGACAAATGGTAGTAGTGGTATGGTTGCACACAACAGCAAGTGAGATACATTAAGCAACAAGTGGTATGAGATTTGATACGAATCTAAGTGCTTTCATGTCGTCAATGAATATGTCATACATACTCGTCCAGCATCAGTTACATCCTGCCTTCCACCACATTGGCTTGGCCACATCATCACATTGTTTTCCTCTCTGGGCACAAAACATTCATGATGCATCTGACAGTACCCAAGTAGTTCACATTGATTACTGTATTTGGTCAAACAAGTCTACTAGCTTCATAACTGATTGGCCCAATATGGTTGTCTTTACATAGATTGGTACATACACTACCAATTAGCTGCACACTGAAAATGGTGAAACCCATGTAGATGTGATTTATACTGGGCTGAGATCCAAACAGAAGTGATGAGAATGAAGAAACAAGAGTACAAAGAAATATCCAAACTACTTTCTTATTCTCCATATTGTCAATACCAGGCACTAAACCACACCTCCCATGGCCTATCAAAATGTGATCAGGCGAACTAGTCAACACTATCATCAGTAATTTCATGGTGCTCTGTTGATTTCGAGCCCCTGCAAAGTTCATAGCAACCAGGTCATTTGATAAGGTGATTCATTTTCTGACAGTGCCACTTCAAGATGAATATTCAGTTGACTTTGTATTTCTCCATTTCATCAACTATTGTAAAATGAGGTCATAGTTATCATTGGCCCATGCCAAGTGGTGTACACTGATTGAGAAGTGTCAAGTGGAAAGACTTGTGATTCCACTTTGTACTCAGCAAGTCAAATTTGCAATGATTGTTGTTGATGGTTGTACTCACCATATATGGTCCAGTGCTGGTGTAATTGAGTGTCATTGCAGACCTCGATGTTTGGAAGATTCTGGTTGAATGTGATACTTTGACTGAAACTTCAACATTGATCAAACTTCCTTCAGTGGAATGTAATTATTGTAGCTTGGCTTGAAGTATATCATCCTGGAAATTATAATGAGTCTCTTTTGTACCTGTTATCCACTACTCTGCCTGAACCTGTGATGTGCAACTGGAAGCCTAGGGTGAGTTGAATTGCATTTTAGAATGGTAGTCATAGTTCCCCCAGAACAACATCACCAGTGTTGAGTGGTGAGCGGAGTTATTGTACCCAATATCCACCAGTGCAAATACATGATCCTGGTGATCCTACCTGTAGTTGTAAAAGTCTCAGACGTACTGCACCATCATGTTATTCCGGGGTCCAGTGTGACAATTTGTCTATTAGTGAAAAATGAATGAGACTCGGTAATTGATACCAAGGTGGGAGTGAATCACATTCCAGAAATGACTGGCAACCACTTTGCTGCAATTGGTGTCAATATTGTCTGCGCCAACAGGTTTCCAGATCAGATATTCAGAAGTCATATGTGTGGCACAGGGGAGTCAATAGTCCCTCTGCAGGTGAGATAGATCGCCATGTTTGTGAGAAGGTCAACAATTACCAGGATCCCACTGCATCCCAATGCTGTTGATTTTCATACGTCAGAGATCAAATCCATGCCAAGTTTCTCTGAGCAAGTAGAAGGTGGTGTCAGTGGCATGATGAGTCCATAGGGTATGTGACATGGTGCCTTGATTTGGTGGCAGAACTTCCAATCTGCAATATACATCCATATCTCTGAATCAATCAGAGGCCTTTTATGATCTTGTGATATTAGCTGAAGTGTATATCTGCACTCCAGTATGACCGCATGACGTAATGTTATGAATACTGTTGTTCACAGTACATCCTAATGCTGCAGACAGGTATATCCTCCTCAAACCATCTAGAGCTTGGTTGATTCAGTACCATTGAATTACATCTGGAAGTAGAACATTGATCAAGGATGGTGGTATGTGACTTGTGAAAAGGTTATTATCCTGGGCTGCCTTGATATCCTGTAGAAAGTAACCACAAAATTTGGTGATCTTGGTTGCTACCAATGTAGACCGAAGCAATATGGACAGTCTAGGTTGGTGTAACAAACAGGGTCGGATGTAGGTGATATTGGTAACAGTAATGTAATGTCGGGATTGGGTCGAAGCACTTGATGGTCTCATGAAGGAATCGGAACAAGAGAAGAGTCGAAACTGTTTCAAAGTTGTAGACTTCCTTTGCTATACAAGTGAATAAGTAAAGAGAGGAGAGAAGGAAATCGTCCAATGCCAAACAATCCTCGCTTTATATACTGCTCATCTACCTCCATCGAATCATCCCTCATGCTTCAATGTACAATCCGAATTATCCACCATGATCTCACACACCATCTCATATTTCCGTATCCACAAAACCACCCCACCTAATCCGACATCGCGACAGTTCAGGCCACAGCCGTATTGTAACAAATTATACCGTCACCACTACTCCAAGTTTTTAATCATCTCCTCCTTGCCATATCACTGATTCATACAACACCCCAATTCTCACCTGGATTCCTTTGGGCCATGACAGTATTCCTATCTTAGGTTCGAGGTGCTCCGAGATCACTTTCCAAGGGTCCGAGCTCATCTGGATACTGTCCATGGACCTCTTCTACTGCTTGCAGCCCATCCACAAATTTCGCAGATTCCCATGTCAGGGAATCATACAAAGTCCACTGTATAAGATACTGTAATTGATGTCGGTACACTTGGCTATCTTCCACACTTGACACCCGATACTCTTCTTTGCCATCCACTTCCACTGGCAGTGGTGGTTCTGCTCATTGCCCAATGAGGGGATGATTAACTACCAGATGCAAAACTGAAACAGATTGTACTTGATGAATCCATATTGAAGTAGGCAAATCTCACTCAGAGGCATAGGGAGATATTTCACAAACAACTGCAAAATGTTATAACCGTTTCGACTGCATTGTCTGCATAGGCCTTGTCGTTCATATATGTCGGGCATCTCACCAAACATGGGATCCTTCATGTATACTTGGTGCTGGCATTCGTCTACAATTTGCCACTGCCTCTTGGATCGCCAGACTTCGCCTCATTTCCACCCGGAGATGTTCATGGATTTGTTGCATTGTTGCCTGAACCTGATCTGCTGCTAACCTACAATGATCCTGTTTCATCGTCGGTTCTCCTAAAGACGACATGCGAGGGTACGCTCATTGAACAGTTGAAAATGGGGTACGCTGTGTGGTCTCTGATATCCCACAATTCGCAGAATACTCAGCCATCAGTAACCACGCTACCCAATCATCCTGTTGATGATTAACAAACACCCTAAGGTATTGTTCCATACTTGCATTTATTCACTCCATCTGGCCATCCGTCTGTGGATGGCATGCTGTTGACATCCTGCGATCAATCCCAAGGCGGCTACATATCTGGCCCCAAAACGTTGCTGCAAATTCAGGTCCCCTATCTGAAACAATTTTTAATTGGAGTCCGTGAAGGCATACAACCGCTTACAAACAAAATTCAGCCAACCCTGGGGCATCAATCGTTGTATGACAGGGAATGAAATGTCACATTTTCAAAAGCCTATCCACCACTACCCAAATAGCATCAAACCAATCGCACTGCGGTAACCCCACCACAAACTCCATGGAGATGCTCTCCCATGGTTCATTCAGAACGGGCAAATGTTGAAGGACTGCAGAGGTTGAATGCCTTGAGCACTTGGACTGTTGACAACTATGATACGTCCACATATACTGGTCAACATACTTTGGCATTTCATTCAAGTATTATGGTCGGTCGAAATGGTCGATGGTCTTCGCTCGTCCACGATGACCTGCCAAAGATGTGTCATGGTGATCATGAATTATCCATAGGCGCAAGGCATCACTCTCTGGTAAATATATATTACCTCTATATCATATTCGTCCATTTTCCTTTATACATTCTGCAATCGTGACCTCCTGTATCCCACTATGTGTTCAGATTGCTTCCCTTATTTTCCCTGGTAGTGGGTCAGTCACATATGCTTCTGCCATCAGATTGAAGATAGAAGGATGGCCCTGAGTGTGTGGGCTATCTGCCAACAAACTACATCGTTCTGGTAAGTTCGGCAGCATTATAGCCAGCTGTTCCATATTTCTCAATCTCTCATCCACCCCCATGGGGAGGTCTCCCCGCCTCCTCGTCAAGGTGTCAGACGTCCCATTCAATTTCTCCGATCTATGCCCTATCTGGAAGTCAAACCGGCTTAAAAACCCAGGCAACAATGCATGTCTTCGATTCAGCAATTTCTTCGTCATGAATTACTCAACATTCATATGATCTGTTAATAACTGAAGGGGATATGCGGCTCCCTCACATTCCGGGCTCCACTCTTTGAGTGCATTCATAAAAGCCATAAGTTCTGTACCATATATATCATAATTGCACTTGGCCGGTGTATGTTTCTTTGAGTAGTATGCCACAGGATGTAGCACTCCTGCATTGTCATACTGTGACAATACTCCATTCGATACATAATCAGAAGCATCTGATTCTATAACAACCTCCATCTCATGATCAAAATGTCAAAGGACTGGTGCTGTGGTAAAAGCAGTCGCCATAGTTTCAAAAGCTAAGTGTTGCTCGGCTTCCCATCGGAATGGTTCGTCCTTCATTGTTAGCCCTGTCAATGGCTCCGCTGTCTCCGAGTAACAAGGAATGAACTGTCAGTATGAATTGCAGAACAAGAGAAATTCTTTTGCTTTGATTAGATTGTACAACCTGCCATTCGTTGGTTTTTTTTCCCATCTCCCATTGTTCACTATTTCAACCATATCCTCTTCCATTGAAATTCCCTTCAGTGACACAATCAATCCAAAGTATCTCACGGTTTCCTTATGGAACTTGCATTCATCTGGCTTAAAATGAAGTCCGGCTTCCAAAAGACTCTGCAAAATCGAGTATAGGTGCTCCTCATGCTCTTCCTCCGAATCACTATATATTGATATATTGTCCAAATAAGGTGATGGAAAGTCATCCAAGGCCTCCCAGATGGTAATATTAATATATCCTTGAAAATGTGCGGGGGCATTTGTTGTGCCAAACTGCATAACTGTGGGTTCGAACAGGCCATACCTTGTCCGGAAGGCTAACATATATTCATCTCCTTCCTTCACTGATAGCAAATTATATGGTCCACAGGCATCAAGCATTGTACATATGCGTGCATTTTGATGGAGGTTTAATGTTTCCCGTACTAAGGGGAGGGGATATCGATTTTGAACTGTTTTGCAAGTGATTTCTAGCTAATTGATACCAAGTCGTAATCCTGCATCGTGTTTTGTCGCCGACATGGCTGGTGCTTCAAAACGTGACGATGATTGATGGATAAATCTTTTGGACATGTTATTCTCTAGCCGTTCTTTCAACATGACCAATTCTGCCCTTGTTATAGAATACAGGGGTCCCCAAGTTGGTGTTTCTCCTTCCTTCAGGCATACTTCATGATCAATGCCAGGGCGATATGGTGGAAGTCAGTCAGCAAAAACTTTATTCAACAGGGGCAAAAACTCATGATACTGTTTGGGAACAATCTCCTCCATGAATCATTCTGTCAAATCCTTGGCTTCAATGGACTTGTTTATATCAGATAATGATGCTTTAAACCCCGTAACGTTCCCTTTCTTGAATACCCGAAAAAACAAAGATCGATTGAGCACAAGGATATTTCCTCAAAATGATCGTTGTGGTCGTATCTGGGGTCCGAATATCCCCTCTCCCCAGGGGAAGACGGGTAATGGTGGTCGGTCTGTAACTCCCTGCACCGTAACGGGTGCATCGTTGCAATGCATATTACAGTATTGTGATTCAAAAGTAACTGTATTTGATGCAAACCGCACTGCCACATCATGTAGCCATAACGAGGGCATCCCAAAACAATTCAATAATGGCCTAATTTCATAACAATCATGGGTAGCTGTTCCTTATGATCTTGAATTGTTACCCCAAACGTTGCAATGTGTGTAATATCCCCAGATTCCTTGGGTCTCCCGTCAGTGACCTCTACTTGTCGTTGTTCTTTTAACTCGTGATGTGGTATTGGATGATGGCGAGCAAAATCCTGATCTGTAACTGCAATGCTTGTAGCTCTGCAGTCGAGCACCGCATTTGTTGATATTTCTTGGTTATTCACAGTTACTGTGCAGGTTATAACTATATGTTTTTCTTCCATTGACCCTGCCAATACCTCCACCTTGCTAACTGAACAACGCAAAATGCCAAAACATTCTAAAGCATTCAAAACAGAACGTTTAGCAGCAACTGGAGAGCCATCTGTCTTCATTTGACGTAATCTTCTCCAGATTCCTCGGAACCTGTCCCAGTACCCACCTGCTCTTCTTCCGCTCCAGCCACCTTGAATGTCTGAGCCTTCTTCCTTGCCGCACATTGCGCAGCCCTGTGGTTAAATTCACCACAAGACAAACACCTTCCATCCGCAAACCTTCTTGCTATGTCTTCTGCAGAAATCATCCTTTTGCCTGCGCTTCCATTCATAGGAGCCTGTCCAGTATATGCAGCAACTAGCCCAGCCAGAGCTGCTGTGGAATCATTTGTGGCTGACCAAGGTCTGGAGGAAGAGGTGAAACCTGTCCCCCCCTTATTCTGTACTGCGTTCTCTGCTCATTGTTGCCAGACCTGAATATCCCACTTCTTGCAAATTGTCACAAAGGCAGGGTGTTTGTCTGGCGCATTGCTATATGTGAAGGGATCTTTCACTTCATCCAATAGTCCCATCGGTAGGGCTATCTGCATGGCCGGTGGATTCAAATCCAGGTTGGTGGCTATAACTTGAAACTCAGCATAGTACTGGGAGAACTCAGTGTTCTGTTGTTTAATCTCTCACATTTCCCATCCAGCGGTGGCTACCCAGTTGGGGTCCACAAAAGCTGCTTCCAGGAGTTGTATAAAAGCTGATACGTCTTCGAGCCCTATCTCTCTGCTCTCCTGGATGTATGGCATGATCTGGCTTAATGCTAGTCCCCTGAGGTGGTTGAATTTGTACCGCATCTTTGACTGTTCATTGGGAAAGGTGGCGGGTTTGTGTTGTATTACCATTCGCAGTTGAGCAATCCAGCCTCTCAACTGTATTCGATCCAATTTTGAATAGTCCAGGGAGTCAGGAAACTTCTTGCCTCTGTTCTCTGGAGCCTGGGTAGCAGCCAGTGCCGCTCTGGCTGCTAACATCAGGGAATTGGTAAACTGGGTCCTGAAACCGCTGACTTCCTCTCCAGATTGTCATCTGTCCCGGGTCATTACGACCAATTCCACTGTTAACTCCTCGTCTGTTCCTGGGGCCGGGTGTCTCCCCCACGTTTTGCGCTGGTTGTCAATTACGGTCTGTATCAGGTTCTCCATCTCGGTTTGATCGCACTGGGGGGGCAGAAATTGTCGTGCCCTGAGATCAGTCATCAGCTTTGGCAGCGTGATGATGTGTGCAAGGGGAGTGCATCCACTCTGTATGATGTTCGCGTGATTGGTATACTGCCCCACTCCCCTCAACACCTCAGGTGCTGTTTCGGACATTGTCTGTCTCTCCGTGAAGTCTACCTCCAATATGATGGTGTCGATGATTCCTCCTATGATGGCCTGGTCATCGAAGGACAGCAAGGCCACCTGAACAGGCTGTTCAGATCCTGACATCACAGCGGAATAGCCACAGCTACCAGTACCTAT